>TARA_R110000824_G_scaffold285090_2_pt1 | contig 58546 bp, 38 predicted proteins | sample TARA_R110000824 | Tara Oceans TARA_R110000824 (sample SAMEA4397747) | marine metagenome | biome: Polar Biome; feature: [MES] marine water layer (ENVO:01000295) within the mesopelagic zone...; material: water (ENVO:00002006), including particulate matter (ENVO:01000060) such...
GTACAATAGGACTGATGGAAAATGTACAATACTTGTAGAGTTCGGAGATTTTTATAATGAAAAATAAGCTGTTGGTAGTTTATAATACCTGTGGTTTTTCCGGCCGTGAGAATGTAGACTGGTATATTGATTGTATAAACAATCTTTTAAGTCAAGATTTTGAAGATTTTAAATTAGTAATTTCGAGTTGCGGCAATAGAATGCCGACTATAAAAAAACTAGTTGCAACTTTTAAAGACAAAGTGTCTTACAACTTTATAAACGATAGAATAACGGTAAATCAGAGTTTTAACCACACGGTGAAAAAGTCTGTAGAAGAATTTGGAGAATTTGAAGGCTACCTTTACGTCGATTCTGGGATAAATGTTAGAGATAATAAGAACGTTCTAAGCGAGGCTTACAAACTTTTTAAGTCGAGCAATTATGGAATGGTGACGATGCAGGCTAGCAACGATAACGGCTTTAAACAGTGGATAAACGTTGATGGATATGTCACAGGAAAAAACTTTGAAATTCCAATTGGGCGCGCGTGTAACTTACATACTCAGATTTTTTCAAATGATATTTTTAAAGCTTTTGATAACAAAATAATTCCTGATATTTTTGTTGCGTATTGCACTGAATCTGTGTTTTCTTTTCTAGCCGCGGCTGCCAAACAAAAGTGGGTTATTATGAAAGATGTTGTACTAGAACACTTGAAGAGTCTCGACGGCGCCACGTGTGGGTTCAATCACACTGGCCCTAAAGGGGACAACAAAAACAATTTGTTTGCGGACCTTGATATATACGAAATATGCAAAGACCCTGAGGCCTGGGAGTCCGGATTTGGGTATGAAGAAATGCAAGGAGTGTTTCTTCATGATCCTAAGAAATATAATGAGGACGGCGAAGTACAAGACCCAGAACGACTAAAAGAGTTTATAAGAACCCGTATGTTTTTAACTAAAGAACAATTTGACTATAATAAAGTTGTTCATAAATTTATTAAGTGATAAAATGAAAAAGTATGATTTAACAATTGTAATACCAGCATTTCGAGTACCTTTGTGGAAAAACCTTTACGAAAGTGCGAAAGATGCATGTAAAAAGTATCAATGGGAACTGTTGTTTGTATCTCCATTTGATTTACCTCCGAGTTTGAAAGACAAAGAAAACGTTTCTTTACTAAAAGATTTTGGAAATGTTGTCCGATGTGTTCAACTAGGCGTACAAAAATCCAAAGGAGAATTGTTCTTTTTAACCGTTGACGACTGCATATTCGCAGAGGATTCAATTGACCTCGCGATAGAAGAGTATAATAAGACTTGCGGTGAGAAAGATGCAATGGCTATGTTGTATAGTGAAGGCGGAAACGCGCTTCCGAAAGAGTATTGGACGGTTATGGGCCCTCCCGGGCGGCCAGATATAGCAGCGCCGCTAAACTTGCCCGGCATTGAACGGTCTTGGAGAATTGCAAATCAATGTCTTATGAAAAAAGATCGTTTTATCGAGCTGGGCGGTGTTGACGCAGAAAATTTTGAATATCTAGACAAGCCAATACATGATTTTATGTTTAGACTTCAAAGAGACGGAGGAAAAATTCATTTTTCTCCCACTCATGTTTGTATAGCAACTCATTTATATGAAAAATCTGGAGATCACGGGCCCATACACAACGCGTACCATAAAGATATACCATATTTTAATATGCTGTATTCTGTACCTCATCTGTACGAAGACCGAATAAAAATAAATTTTGACAACTGGAAAGCCTCGCCGGCGATATGGAAACGCCGGTTCTCTTCATCACGACCGGAGTCTTATGAGGATTTATGCGCGCAACAAGGGTACAACTTAGAAGACATAAAGAACATGAAGGAAAAATTGCAAGAGATGAGGAGCTAAGAACTTAATGAGGGTATTGGTTATAGGAGAAAGCTGCAAAGACGAATTTGTATATGGCAACTGCACCAGATTATGTCCTGAAGCCCCCGCGCCTGTCTTTAACCCAATGTTTAAAACAGACAACGGAGGAATGGCAAAAAATGTACAAAAAAACGTTCTATCTTTGGGAGCTGAGTGCGACATATTCACGAATGTAAATTGGGAAGATATTACAAAAACTCGTTATATCGACCATAATTTCAATCATATGTTTATTAGAATCGATGCTAACGATGGCAGGTTCTCACAAGCAGGGGGCCTGGAAGAGATTGATTATTCACAGTATTGTGTTGTAATAATCTCCGATTATAACAAAGGGTTCTTATCTCCAAGCCAAATTGGCTATATTGCCACTAGGCATGATAATGTCTTCTTAGACACTAAAAAGATTTTAGATGAAAAATGGTGTAAAAACGTTAAATTTATTAAAATAAACAATGACGAATATAAGAAGACAGAACACACTATTACACGAGAAATCGAAGAAAAGTTGATTGTTACTTTAAGTTCTAAAGGCTGTCGGCACAAAGAAAAAACATATCCTGTCAAAAAGGTGGAAATTAAAGACTCATCCGGCGCCGGCGACACTTTCATCGCCGCTTTTGCAACGAAGTTTGTCGACACCAACGACGTTGATCTTTCAATCGAGTTTGCAAACGAGTGTTCCACGCGAGTAGTTCAGAAACGTGGCGTAGTCGCAGCCGGCCGGTGAACAGTGAAAACCGTCGCCATTACAGGTGCAACAGGATATTTCGGCAAATACCTGTTGCAAAAACTACTATCTTTAAAAAGATATAATTTATATATTATAACAGAAGATATTACGAAAGAAATAAATATTCCTAGTGTGGACGTTATGATCCACCTAGCAGCAAAAAAACCTTCAAACAGTTCTTCTGCTGACGAGCTTTACAAGATAAATTATGAGGGAACGAAAAACGTTGCCAAAGCATGTTCGCCTGACACACATTTTATATTTTTATCTTCAGACTACGTTTTTAAAAGCGATAGCAACAAGATTTATGTAGAGGACGACGTTAAGTTTCCAGAAACTGATTATGGAAGATCAAAATCTAAGTCAGAAAATTTTCTTTCAATGAATGTGGACAAAGCAACAATTTTAAGAACTTCAATGTTGTATGGTTACATAAACTGGCAAAGAAAAAACTTCATTCAGTTTTTGATTCAAAATCTTTCAAGTAACAAAAAAATAGATGTTTATAATGATATTTTTTGTCGCCCAACACATGTTGAAGACCTTAGCGAGTTTATTATTGCTGCCATAGAGAGAAAAATATATGGCACCATTCACGCGTGTTCAGATGCTTACGTTGACCGTTATCAATTAGCTTCTTTATTTTGTGATGTCAATGGGTTAGACAAAAAATATTTAATTTCGTGTGAGAGCCCTAAGTCTAGCTACTGGCCGAAGCATCTGAATCTTCTACCTTCTAAAGTTTTTTTAAAAAACATTGAAATTTCTCTTAAAAATGGGTTAGTATTGTAGCCATAAGGATAGTCAATGAATATCGATCTCACAGTTTTAGTACCGGCCATCAGAAAAGAAAGATGGGTTGACATGTACAACTCTATTAAGAGCAGCACAAAAAGAAATTTTGAGTTGATAATAGTTGGGCCATACTCTTTACCTGAAGAACTTCAAAGAATGGTCAACGTAAAATATATAAAAGATTACGGCAACCCTGTCCGTGCTTCCCAGATTGGCTCATTGATAGCGGAGGGAAAATATATATTTTGGGCTTCCGATGACGGGACTTTTCAACCCGGAGCGCTGGATAAAGCAATAGACTGTTTAGAGTCTCAAGAGAATAAAAGTATAAAAGATGTGGTAATAAGCAACTACAAAGAGGCGGGCGCCGCACAACCTGACGATGTGCTCAGACTAAACGTGGCCTATCCTAGATCTCCTCACATACCAGATGAATGGTACCAGTTTAATGTTGCGACAATGTATACAGAGTTCTTTCACCAACTTGGAGGATATGACTGTTCTTTTGAGGCGTGCCCGATAGCATATGCTGATATATCCGCCCGTGCGCAACGCGCCGGCGCAAATATTCTTCTTGTCAACGAGGTGATTTTAGATTGTACACACATGCCTGGAACAACTGGCGACCATGCTCCAATTCATTATGCTCACCTGCAATCAGACGAGCCTCTTTATAAGACGATATACCACAACCCAGATTGTGTCGACAGAACATCACTAGACATTAATAATTGGAAAAAAGCCGATAAAGTATGGAATCGAAGATTCAGGAGAAAAAGCTAATGTACGATTTAATTAGGAAAGAAAATTGGAAAAAATTGCCATCAATTTGGCACAGGAGATTTAAAAATGTATGATTTATCTGTTTGCTTAGCAGCTATAAGAAAAGAGAATTGGTCTAGATTGCACAACAGTATTGTTGAGTCTATCGGAGAATACACATTTGAGCTTATCTTTTGTGGCCCACACAACGAACTTCCTGAAGACCTACAAGGTTTGGAAAATGTAAAATGTATACAAGATTATGGTTGTCCAACAAGAGCACAGCAGATATCTATGAAAGGGGCTAAGGGACGCTATATTACGTGGACTGCCGACGACGGGTGGTTTTTTAAAGATGGTCTCCGACAATGCATTGACTTCTTAGATCAGCAGCCGAAGGAAAAGAAATGTGTAGTTACACAGTATACAGAAGGTGGTAGTGATGGCCTCGGAGATCCAAAGCTGGGGATGTACCAAATTAATTTTCATGACCCCGTTCGATCTCAGTTTTATCCAAATCATTTTTTGATTTTCAATTCTGTGGTATTAGAAACTGAAGTGTTCCACAAGCTCGGAGGATTTGATTGTCGTTTTGAGGCTTGTCCGATGGCGTTTGTCGACTTCGGCGTAAGAGCACAATTAGCAGGATTAAAACCTGCTCTTGTCGGAACAATATTTGAATGTACACAGCTTCCCGGCCCCATCGGTGACCATGTTCCGATTCACCACGCCCAGATCGATCATGATCAACCTTTATACGCCCAGATATGGAGAAGCCCGCGCGCCGGCGCGCAGTGTCCGGAAAGAATTGAGATTGATTATGACAACTGGCAACAATCACCAGATATTTGGACTAGAAGATTTGAAGAAAGTTCAGATGAAGGAATAAAAAGGTTATTTTAATATGTCGCTAACGATAGTGTACAATACCTGCGGCTTATCAGGAAGGGACAACTCTGATTTTTATATTAAGAATATAAGAAGCATACTAAACCAAGATTTAGAGAATAAGAGAGTTGTTTTTTCTGGTCATCACATCCCTCCTAAGGTTTTTGAAAAAGTCATTAACGAGTTTGGTCGCGAAATAACCTATTGTTTAACTAAAGGACGCCTGGCTGTAAACCAATCATTCAATCATTCAATCTTGAAAAGTGTTGAGAACTATGGCGAATCAGACGGATATATGTATGTTGCGTCAGATGTGACCTTTTCGGAAGATAGCAAGGCGCTATCGAAATTATACGAAAGAACAAAAAATCCTGAAAATGGAATCATATCCCCGGAGATTGATAAGGACAATGGGTACTATTGGTGGTTTAACTTCGATCAGACAGAAAACTTGTGGGATGTGTTTGGCAGAGATAAAGATTTTGTGGTGCCTCTCGGCGCGACAGCGAATATGCACTGTAAGATATTTTCTAATAAAATTTTTAAAGAGTACGGAAGAGTGTTACCTGACGTGTTTGTCTCATACTGTACTGAAACTATTTTTTCTTTTTTAGCAGCTTCTGTACAACAGAGGTTTATAATAGCTAATGACGTAACTTTTCAACACGCTAATCATGTACCCGGCCCCGGCCATCACGGCTTAGACGGACAAACGCTGTCTTATGGGGCTGCATGGGATCGCTTGTTTCCGGGAACCCCAAGAACCATTTCAGAAATAATATCTGATCCAAAAGCCTCAGCATCTGGGTTAGGTTACGAGGAATGGGCGCCTCCTTTTATCGAAAAAGGAGAGTGTCCCGCGGATAAACCTCACTTGATGCATGATCCAGATAAATTTGATGAAAGTGGGTACAGCCTCAATAATGATTTACGTGATTTTATTAAAGAAAATTTCTTTTTAAAGCAAAATGTATTAGACTATAACAAAATTGAGAATATATTCTTTTAAAGGAGACAAGCAATGACAGAGATTAAATATCCTCTAGCCAAGGAAACAATTAATGAAGAAGATATCAATGCCTTGTGCGATTGGTTGAAAAGTTACCCTAGGTTAACGAAAGGAAAACTAACGCTAGAAGTTGAAGACGATTGGGCCGAGTATATTGGCACCGATTATGCTGTTTTTAACAATTCAGGTTCTTCAGCGAACTTACTTATGGTGGCAGCTGCCCTTCAATGCGGCCGAATCCCAAATAAAAAAATTGTTGTTCCGTCGGTGGGGTGGGTCACTACTATCTCTCCCGCCATACAACTTGGTTTAGAACCTATTATGTGCGGCGCCGACGAAAAAACTTTTGGCATGGACTTAGATAGTCTAGAAGAAATCTGCAAGAAAGAAAACCCAGACGCTGTTATTTTTGTGCAGGTTCTTGGAGTACCACACTATAAAGAGCGCCTTTTAGAACTAAAAGAAAAATATAATTTTTGCCTACTAGAAGATGCATGTGCTGCTCTCGGAGCGGAATACGCAGACGGATCAAAAGTTGGTACGATAGGTGACATGTCGTCGTTTTCATTTTATTTTGGCCATCAGTTGTCAACAATAGAAGGTGGCATGGTTAATACTGATGATAAAGAACTACATGAGATGCTTTTAATGCTTCGAAGCCATGGTTGGGCAAAAGATCTTAATAAGGAGTCTTATGACAAGCTTATGCAGCAATATGGTGTAGATGGCTTTCACGAGCCGTTTACTTTTTTTATAGCAGGCTACAACCTAAGATCTACTGATTTGCAGGCTTTTTTAGGTATTAGGCAGGTCAAAAAAGCTAATTGGGCTTCAACGAACAGGAATGAAAATCACGCTCTTTATGCAGAAAAGCTTAAGGGACACGTTGAATTTCAAGATTGGGGTGATAATTTTCCGGTTTCAATTTCTTTTGGCGCCTTGGCCAAGAACACACAACACAGAAAAGAAATAGTCACAAGATTAGTGGAAAATGGAGTAGAAACAAGAATATTTAGTGCTGGAAACCTCGGACGTCATCCTTTCTGGGTTGATTTGTACGGAGAGTTTCGCGACGAGATGAGCGACAGGATTCATTCTTGCGGGTTTTTTCTTCCCAATTATCCAGAATTGACAAACGAAGAAATTGAGCTTATTTGCAACATTGTTAAGGGTGTTTAATTATGAAAAGAGCTTTAATTACGGGGATCGCCGGCTCTGGCGGAAGCCACTTAGCAGAGTTTTTAGTAGAGAATACTGATCTGGAAGTGCACGGCATATCTAGATGGCATAGTACCACTTCGAATTCAAACTTAAAAAATGTAAAAAATGACGTCATATTACATGAGTGTGACTTGAATGATCTGAGTGCAACAATACGAGCGCTTGAACAAAGCAAACCAGATTATATATTTCACTTAGCTGCGCATGCAAACGTTCACGTATGTTTTTCTAATCCAATCGCAGTGTTACAAAACAATATCAACAATACAATTAACTTGTTTGAAGCGATTCGAATTTTGGATATGGATCCTATAGTACAGTTTTGCGGAACATCAGAAGTCTATGGCCAAGTAGACAAAGAGAACACTCCGATTACAGAGGAACATCCTCTTCAGCCTGTCAACATTTATGCAGTATCTAAGCTTACTCAGGAGAAGATTGCTAGTTCTTATTTTCACTCCTATGGAACAAAGGTTGTACTAACTCGCATGTTCGCGTATATTAATCCTCGCCGCGGCGACATATTCTCAAGTGCTTTTGCTAGAAAAATCGTTGAGGTAGAGAGAGGAGAGAGAGATGTCTTAACTCATGGAAATCTAAATTCAGTGCGTACGTTAATCGATGTTAGAGACGCTATGGAAACATATTGGATAGCTTGCAATAAGTGTGAATATGGCGTGCCTTATAATATAGGAGGCAACAGCATAATTACAGTTGGTGAGTTTCTAGAACAACTTAAGAAGCAGGCTAGTGTTCCTGTAAGATCAATGGTGGACAAGAAGCTCCTCCGCCCGGTTGATGTTACTTTACAAGTGCCAGATGTAACTAGGTTTGTTGATGCTACGGGATGGACTCCTAGATATTCTTTAGAAGAAAGTGTAGACTTCTTGTTGGACCATTATAGGAACTCTTGATGAAGCAAATAAAATTAAATTTAGGTTGTTACGATAGAAAAATCCCGGGTTTTGTTAATGTCGATATCAGAGAAGACGTTGGTCCGGAGTTACTTGATGATGTTTTTAAACTGGAAAAGGTGAAAAACAATTCTGTCGATCTAATTTATGCTTGCCATGTTTTGGAACACGCTGATTACAAAGAGTCAGAAACGGCGCTAAAGAGATGGTTTGAGGTTTTAAAAGAGGGCGGAAAACTTCGACTGGCGGTACCAGACATGGAGGCTCATTTTGCGCATTATTATTATCACAAAGACCTAAGACTGTTACATTCTACTTTCTGGGGTAGCCAAAAACACCCTTATGATTATCATAAAAACGGATGGGACTTTCAAAAGTTAGAAGAAGATCTAACAGCGGCCGGTTTTTCAGATATCAAACGTTATGATTGGCGAGAAACAGAACATTTCTATATTGATGATTATTCACAAACTTATTTTCCGCACATGGATAAAGAAAACGGCAAATTGATGAGTTTGAATATAGAGGCAGAAAAATGTCAGAAATAAAAGCCCATAGAATATCCGATGAAATAATTGAAAATTGGCCTGATAAAGAAATCTCTAAGCTGGTTTTAGAATATTATGATCTGTGGGACCCCTCTCCGAAAACACATTCAGATTCTACTGGAGGCTTGCAACAGGCTCTGGGAGAGGTTACAAAACTAAAGAATATAATTGGAGAAAGAAAATTTACGAACTTTTTCGAAATAGGCACTTCTGATGGAGGCTCTTTGTGGCTATACAGTCTTTTGTTCTGCGATGAAAATTCTAAAATAGTCGGTCTAGATGTTATTTATGAACTCGGAGCAGGGACTATAATTGAAGAGTTAAAAAAACGGAATCGAAATGTTAAATACGTTATTTCGGACTGCAATGACAAAAACAAAGTACTTCGTTTTGTAGAAGATGAAAGTATCGACTTGCTACATATTGACGCCAACCACGGGTATTATGACGTAAAAAAATATTTTGAAAATTATTATCCAAAAGTCGTTAAAGGCGGCCTCATCTTAATCCACGACACTAACGCGTGTGAATCTCCTGATGGCGGTTCAGTAAGGTTCAGGGAAGAGGTACTGGAGCCAGACTACGATCATCAATTAATAACAGGAGAGTGGTTGATAACTGGAAATTATGATCAAGGGGAAAACATTGTTTCACCAGGGATTTCGTTAGTTAGGAAGCATTAAATTATTATGACAGAATTAAAAAACAAAAAAGTTATTGTGACTGGGGCTTCATCCATGATAGGTCGAGCAGTTGTTAAAAAACTACGAGAACGCGGCGCACATGTCTATGAACTTCTGCATAGAGATTGTGATTTATTAAATTTTAAAGAGACGATAAGGGTTTTTGAAAAGTATAATCCGGATTATTGTATTCATGCAGCCGGCTATAACGGAAATATAAATTTCAATAAATTATATCCAACTGATATATTCTACAATACCACTATAATGGGTTTAAACACTTTAAAAGCATGTGCGCACGTAGGCGTGAAAAAAGTTGTTTCTGCGTTAGCATCTTGTGCGTACAGAAGTACAGATCAGGCTCTAAAAGAGCGTGATTTTAACGAAGGCCTACCGGATAAGAGTGTCGAGGCGCACGGATTAAGTAAAAAATCCCTATATTATTTTTCAAAACAAATTTATAAGCAGCACGATGTTATTGCTGTTTGTACAATCTTTAATACTGCATATGGCCCTCATGATTCTTTTGACGTTAATAAGACAAAAGTTGTCGGAGGCTTGATTAAGAAGTTTTCTGATGCCGTAGCCAATAACGAAAAAGAAGTAGTTTGTTGGGGAACAGGTTCCCCCCGCAGAGAGCTGATATACTGTGAAGATGCTGCTGAAGGGCTTGTCCAAGCCTTAGAAAAATATTATGATGTTAACTATCCGATAAACATAGGTTATAATCAGGACATCAGTATAAAAGACTTAGCTAGTTTAATTTCTAGGCTAACTGGGTTTAAGGGAGAAATAACTTGGGACAGGACTCGACCGGACGGCCAATTTAGAAAATTACTTGATTCTTCCAGGATGAAAGAATGTGGTATAGAAATAAAAAATCCTGTGTCTTTAGAGAAAGGGCTTGAACAAACAATTAAATGGTACAACAAACAAAAAAAATGAAGGTTATCTTTACAAATGGATGTTTTGATATATTACATCGTGGCCATGTCGAGCTACTTAATTATTGTAAGCAAATCGGCGGGAAGGTCGTAGTAGCAATTAACAGCGATGCGAGCATAAAGAGATTAAAGGGCGAGTCGAGGCCGTTTTATTCACAAGAAGACCGAAAATTTATGCTAGAATCATGCAAATATGTTGATGAAGTCATTGTCTTTGGGGAAGACACCCCATATCGACTAATCAATGAAATTAAGCCTGATATTATAGTTAAAGGCGGCGATTACAAAAAACAAGAAGTTGTTGGTTCTGATGTTGCAGAAGTACAATTATTTCAGTATATTGACGGATATTCAACTTCTAAAATTATTGGAGATTATAAATGAAAACATACGTAATTGATATAGATGGGACAATTTGCAATAAACTGTGCGAATTGCAAGGTGGAGATTATCGTGAAGCAAAACCACTTTATGATAGAATTAATAAAATAAATGATTTGTTTGAACAAGGCAATACGGTTATTTATTTAACAGCTAGAGGCATGGGTCGGCATGGAAATAACCCTGCTTATGCTATACAAGATTTTTATGCCATGACAAAAGAGCAGCTTGCAAAATGGGGGGCAAAACACCACCATTTGTTCCTAGGCAAACCGGCCGCCGATTATTATATTGATGATAAAGGAGTATTTGCTGATGACTTCTTCGCTTAATAAAACGCCCGAAATGAATTTTGTCAAGAAAGGTTGGGGATTTGAAAGATGGGTTGTCAATAAACCAGAATATTGTGGCAAGCTTCTTTTTTTTGAAAAGGATAAGCGATGTTCCTGGCACTATCATGTGATAAAAGACGAAGTTTTTTATTTGCAGTCGGGCAAGCTTTTAGTTAAATTTTCACAAGACGATGACTTAGAAAACGCCGAAGAGATCGTATTAGAGCCCGGGCAAAATTTTTATATATATCCCGGGTTAAGACACCAAATGATTGCTCTAGAAGATTCTGAGCTGTTTGAATTTTCAACGCAACATTTCGATGAAGATAGCTATAGAGTAATAAAAGGAGACTAAAATGCTAAAATTATCTGATGAGGCCTTAGCGGCCATAATGATGGCGCTTCAAAAATCACTTTTTGAACAAAGTGATATTGTGCCGACACTAAAGGGTTTTAATTTTAAAATCAACGAGAAAGAAGAACTTTTCGTTATGAACCCACCAATTTTTAAAGTACCGGAAGAAGATGACGATGGTATCTATCCCTTTGATGAGAACAATGGGTCGGATTAAAATATGGATTTAAACAAAAATGAATTAAACACTCTTTTTAATTTTTTAAATCATTCTTTAAAGAAGTTTGAAACAGATTTTTTAGAGAAAGAATTTTGGAACAACACTTATAAGCTGGATGAGTTAATTAACGTGAGAGATAAAATACGAGACGTTCTAAATCGTGCCTAAATATATGTATGAATGTGAAAATTGTCATGCTGTGCATGCAACCCACCACAGCATGGCCGAAAGCCGAGAAAAAGAAAAATGTGAGAAATGCGAAAAAGGGATACTTTTTAAAAAATTATCAAATATTTCTTTTTCTGTTGACAAGCAGCAATATTCTGAAACTCGCCCCGGGGCAATCGTAGACAGTACTATTTTAGATCTTCATGACGAGTTACAAAGCGAAAAAGAAAAATTAAAAAATAATCTATGGAAAGAAGAAGGGTTAGAAAATGAATAAATTTGTCATAATAACATCAGCAGTATTAAACGCAGTGCTGCTTATGGTTTTGTTTGGTATTTTGCCTTTTTTGTTATATCTTAGCATCGTAATAAACGCTTTGTTTGTTTGGTATTCCGTCGGTTTAATAGCAAGAAGTGACGAAATGGAAGAAGACATGCGTTCTATTCTTACGATGACAGAATCTTTTGCAGATCATGTTGAGGACATACATTCCTTAGAAATGTATTACGGCGATCAAGACCTGCAAAGTATGATAGAACACTCAAGATCAATGATCAATGATATGATAAGCATGCAAGAGAAGTATTTTGAAGTAGAAGTGACAACCGAAGAGGAAGAGGACCAAGATGACCAACACGCCGACGAAGCGCCGCCGGAGACGCAAGAATGATTATTTTACCAAAGATCATGAAATTGCTATAATAAAGTATGCGTCAACGCAAGACCGAGCAGTTAGAACTGACTTGTATATAACATTAATTGAACCTGCTTTTGGCGAAATGGTAGATAAAATTGTTTACACTTATAAGTTTAATAATTTACCCAATATAGATTATTTAAAAGATGATTGCAAATTGTGGCTCATAACTATTTTAGACAAATACGACCCAGAAAGAAAGTCTAAAGCATTTTCATACTTCAGCGTTATAACCAAGAACTGGTTTATACACAAAGTTAAACAAAATTCTAAAAGGCTCAAAAGAGACGTTCAATACGAAGATATAACAACGGAAGTAGAGATTGACAAACTTACAACCGAGAATATGTATGAGTCTCGTAGAGAAGACTACGAATTTTGGTCACATCTTTTCGGAGAATTTGATAAATGGGAAAAGCTAAAGTTAAAAGAAAACGAAAGAAAGGTTCTTGACTCAATTAAAATTTTGTTTCAAAGCATAGAAGAGATAGATATTTTTAACAAAAAAGCTATTTATCTATATATGCGGGAAATAACCGGACTGAACACAAAACAAATTGTAAACAATTTAAATCGTATACGAAAGAGATACAGGAACTTTAAAAGCGAATGGGAAAAGGGAAACATATAGATTCAAAAGTCTTCATTGAAGAAGCAATTGCTAATGTACGAGATGATCGTGCAATGGCCTCAACTCTTTTGATTGAGCTAATGAAAATCTTAAAACAAGATGAAACAAAACATCAGCATTCAGGACCAGTAGCCGCTAAATATTTAGAAACTCTCCAACGCTCCAACGAACAGCTAGTCAAACTCGCATCTTTAGTCACCAAAAAAGAAGATTCTTTCAAAGGTCTTTCATCAGATGAAAAATCTGAAATATATGATTTAATTGATGATGAAAAATAAGAGGACCTTGTATGGCAACCACAACCCCCTGGACTCCTTATGTTAGTTGGGATATAGGCGAACTAAACTCCTTAAATAGTTCAATATTTGAATCTCGCTATGACGAAGGACAAAGTGCCTTTTCTACGATAGCAGAAGTATTTCGCGATAAATATTCATATGACGTTTTCGCAGGTACCGGACCTTATCTTGCCGTTGTTTTGAAGGTGCTTTCCGGGCCCGAAGCTGGAAACGATGCTACGACCGGAGGTATGCTGACAAAGACGAACATAACTATGTTGTCAGCAACTGAACAAGAGAAAAAAAACGCCGGCAAAGCCCCAATAAGAGTTATAGCAAGAATACCGGAGTTCGACGTCGATATCCCGTGGCCACAGGGTGAGCGACATGCACTTGACGTGAGGATCGCTCTTCATGGAGAATATCATGGTCGTGTAGAAGACAAAGATCTTAAATCAATAAGCCCGGGCGCCTTAATATGGGTTACATATTCCACAAAAAGGTGTGAAATGGCCGCTAGTGGCCGGCCCAGCGGCGAGATTATAGGTCTTCACCAGCCATCAGCTTTTCAGAAAGTAGTTGCTAAAACATCTCCTTCTAGCGCACACACTCCAGCATGCCAAGCAGTTCGAAATCAAGATGGTTCTGGCGACGCGCTTTATGTTGGTAAGACAGTTGATTTTCTCAATTCAGGAGTTCCATTAAGAAAGTTAAAAGGAAAAATAAAAACTGGAATTTACGGTAATGGCACTGACCAGACTAAATCGTTTTTTAACAATAGCCTTGCAAGTTCTGTTATCTCTGCCAAGCACAAAATTCCTGGGGCAGCACCGAGCAAAAATAACGCGTTTATCTGGGTTGGTCATTTAAAAAATAATGGATATTTGGATTTGTTAGACCGGCCATTAACACCCGGTCGTGAAACTATAATATACGCGCCAAAAACACTGGATATATCATCGCCTATTGAAATAAAATATTATTTTCATGATGACTCTGGCTTCGGCCAAGCGTGGTTAGACGGGCCGGCCACAACAGTCGACCAATCAGTTGCGAGGATTTTTAAAAATAATGACTTCAGAGAGAAAATAGCTCCTGGCATAAAAGATATGATTCGCGATGGTAGGAACTTTATATTAGTGATACCAGAGATGGCATATTCAAGAGGGTTTGGCACTTCACCAGCGGATGTACTTAGGGTGGAAGCCCTGTGCGCGGGTAAAGACGTAGAGCCGGGATTAATTGTCGGTCGAACAGCTAGGTCAAATCCCGATCCGAAAATTAAAACTTCTATTAAAAAATACTTGCAAGGCTTACCAATCTCTGAACAACAAAACCTCCTACAAGTTACTCATTTGCGCGAGCGCCAGTTTGCAACCTTTGACGGGTCCTATTCCGGAGGAAATTTTAAACTTTTTCACAATGAAGTTTTGGACGTGGTTGATGAGCATTTAGGTGTTAGATATGACAAGGTTGGATTTATTTCTATCCTAGGCGATGGCCTAGGTGCTATTAACTTTTGTTCTATGGTGCAGAGCAGAGCTAATAGTAAGATGCACTCAAAAGCAGAAGCGGCTTTAAAAACTTTAAAAATAAATAGAATAGACTTTGTTGATACTGGGTTAGACAAAGACAGCTATTATACCTTTCCAGGCGTTCCGTCTATAACACTTTATAGTGATTACTTATTACCAAAATCAGAATTAATAATTGATTATTTAGAATTCAATTATATAACACAGCACAAAGAAAACAATTCAACTAATAAATTTTTTACACACATTGGCCTGGGAGAAAAATATAGAAAGCAATATAAGCCTAGTGGCGCCCTGGGTAAGAAAAAGTTTTCAGTCAAAACAGGCAATTCACAAATGACCAATAGCTCAATAAGCATGCACATCGCAGGATCAACCCCGGTCGGATATGCTTTTAGTATGATCAACGACTTTTTATTAGATACGCCGTCAGTCTCGTTGAAAAAATCAGACAGTAATGAAGAAGCCCGCCCAGCAAGATCTGCTGTTCCAGACCACGCTGGCACAGTAGCCTCCAAACCGCCGGCGGCTTCTCAAAGAGCTAATTTAACAGAGATAGAAAAATTAACAAAAAGAATTACTGATTTTGAAAATATGCTTCTTGTTCTTTCAATGGGTAAAGGAGTGTCAGCTATATGTGAGGTCAAAGAAAATAAAAATGGTGTTGAAACCAGCAAATATAGCCAGTTTTGCAAAAACGGGGTTTTGTATACGGCTAAAGATGGAACGTTTTTTGATTCTTATATAAAATATTTAAATGATAAAAAAGAATATGTGAAAATAACTGAATACTCACAGGTCTATGACAAAATATTAGCTAAAAAATCATATGATTTTAAAAAAGAGTTGGAACAAAGAGCGGAAGAGCTTGAAATGGCGCAAGAAACTTGGATCTCTGGTGCTCCTAGTTGGAAGTTTCAATGGGAACTTTTTAATAAATCTTTTCAAGTGGGTTTTTTCGACAGCGCCGCGGCATTCGGCGCCCAGGGTAATGTGTCTCCAGGAAATCCAGGAAAAGGTAATATTGCGCTTATTGCAAGTCAATTAGCAAAAATTGAAGCTTTAACAAAGTTTGTTGAGGCCCTCAACGCAAAAATTAAAAAACTAGGCCCTACACCAACTATAAAGCCAAAAAACTGTGTTGCTCCTCCTGTAAAATTAGGCGCCCGGGCCAAAAAAGTACCGGTACCTTCTGTAAAATCTAAAACTGTTTATTCAATGTGCGCAGATGTGCCAGGAGGTGTCAAAGTACCAGGAACGTATGCAGATATAGCTAGAATGATAGCTTATTATCCAAAAAAGAAAGATTTTAGTTTTCCTAATAAAGCTGCGGTATCTTCTTCAAAAACTGGCTTACAAAATATTAAGTCTTTTAAAGTTGGAAAATTTAAATATCTTGCCCGCGGTCCTAAAGGTGCTAATGTTTCTTTTGAAAGTGAAAATATATGGAGTTGTTTGACGGAAATGCTTGCAGCCGCTTGGCAGCAGGCTTGTCAGGCATCAAATTATGTTCCTTTTAAAGTAACTAGTGGCATACGTGGCTCCCACGGTCGTCGAGGGACAACGGCCTACCAAGCAGGTTTGTCAACTCACTCACTTGGATTATCTTTCGATCTCGATGCACAAATAAATGGGTACTCCAATAACGGAGATCCAATTTACGGAACGTACACCGGCGCTTGGTCTGCAGACATAGGCGGCAGTACTAAGAACGCTAAAAGATTACAAGAATTAGGAGTTTTTAAAGACAAACCGTCTAAATATGCAAAAAATGCTTGGGAAGACCCAAATTCACGTGAGCAACGCCGACTAGTGGAAAATTGGCATAAAGCTCCTAATGCCTACAAACGGTCGTCTACTGCTAAAAGAAAAATAATGAAAGCGGCAAAAGGCAGCCCAATAGTCCCCAAAGGCGCTAATCCCACTTTATGGCTTTTAACTTTTTGCGAAGCAACAGATATGTATTGGGGCAACGCATATTTTCTAAAACGACGATGGCATGGCGGAAAAACTTGGAATGAAGCAGAGCAGAAAGAAATTGCCGAAATCTATAAAATACCAGATGTTGTGAAAAGGATACAAGCGATTTCTTGGAACTCCTCTAGGGTAGACGATCATATGCACTTTCAGTTTTGGAAAGGTGCCTCTGTCATTAGATGGTCTGAGATTCACAAAGTTTCCGCTGAAAATGAAAAAGGAAAATAGATATGCCAAATATAAAACCAATCGATGTGTCAATATCAACTGTTACGGTAGCCACCAGTAAGGGCTCTAAAACATATTATAGTATGGACGTTGTAGACCCTAACACAGGAAAAACCCTTTCGTCTAAAAATACGACAAACCTTAAACAAGCAGAAACGTATTATAACCAACAAAAACAAAAATATCCGAATTCTACAACTAACAGCGAAGTAGGCAAAGACCCTTTTAAAGACGGCGACTTTAAGAAACAAACAGATATAGAGTTTGGAGGCTTTGAAAAAAAAGATGATGTGCTTGAGTCGTTCGGGATCACCCCGCTGGTAGACGCCGGCGTAACTGAAAAAGATTTAAGAGACTTCTCGCAAAATGTTACAGCCGGAGCCCGGGCCTCTCAGGCAACATCAAATCTCAGAAAAAAATCTGTTGATCTGTGTGGTCTCGCGGAAAAAAGGAAAGAGCAGTACAAGAAAATGTCTGAAAAAGACAAGTGTAAGAACAAAATTAGTGGAGGGTTTGGCACGAAACGTATGCAAGCTATGTGTAGCCGAGAAACCCTACCTTCTGAGGTTGTAGTTGGCCGTGGTGTAGACAATAACGCTTTTATAGTTATAGGCAACGACAGAGTGGGGAGAGCCCATACTGGTTGGGGCGGGAAGGCTCACACACAATGTGACGCCATCGATCTGGTCGCCGGCCTCGGCGGCTGGTGCCCAAGAGAAACTGAAAAAGTTCAAATTGAAAGCGAGAATGGGACAAGGAAAACGCTAGAGAGGGCTATTAGCACAAATCCAGACCCCTATATTGATGCAGCCCGGGTGTATATAAGTCAAAAAACAGATGTTGATAAAAATTTTGGCATTGGAGAAGAATTTAGTTCAAAATTTGAAGACAAAGAAGATAAGAACATAGGTAAGTATGGCGCAAAATCTGCTGTTGTCACGAAAGCCGACAACATCAGAATTATTGGCCGTGAAAGCATACGAATAGTCACTGGAACGGATAGGTTCAACTCGACGGGAGGTGAAATACATGGAAAATCTGGAATTGAGTTGGTCGCAATGAACAAAGTCGAAGACTTACAACCAATTGTTCTTGGTGATAATTTACAATTGGCATTAATTACTGTATTAGACAATATTGAGGCTCTAGCTAAAATACTTCATGGTTACATGAAATATCAAATGAAATACAATCAGGCGCTACAAAAACACACACATGTTACACCATTCTACGGAATAGAAACTCTCTTATCAAAAGAGGCAATGATCAGCGGTATCCAGTGTGACGTCGAAACCGCATCACGATCGGAGTTGTCTTTGCTAAAGCATATAACCAACTTGCAGGGCGTAAAACACAACTTCTTAATTGACAGCGGCGAGAGCTTTATTAACAGCAGAAACAACAAATCAAACTAAGGAAGAAGCATGGCCACAGGCGATGAACTAAAAAAAGCTTACCAAGAGCTGTTAGAAGGCGACCCCTGGAACGAAATTATAGACCAGGATTTTGACGAGCTTGCTGTCGCTACAGAGAACGCTAATATTTTCGACGATTTAGATTTCGTTGTCGCCGAAGATTTGAAAGCAGCGATAGACTTGCGTACTAAATTAAAAAATATTTGGGAAACAGCAAAAAAGCTAAAGGACGATGCCAAGAGCATAGATTATAATTTACCTGAAGGAAGTTCTTTAAGTTTAAAAGAATATCATGAAACGGTCGTCGCGCCAAGTATTAATAGCTTCTTGCAAACTGTAAAAGTAACATTAGAAAACAAATTTGTTGACATGTCTCAGGCAGATGTAGAAAAATACTTTCCTGAGGTCTCAAGCCTCCCTTTGTTAGGCGCTTTTTGGAATTTATTTCAAGACACAACGCCGCCGGCCAACTTATCAGATATATTAGATGATGCGCTGGGAGCTTGCCTGGAGTATTTGTCACTCCACTCAGGCTATTCTATATCTCTTAAAAAAGATGTAAAAGAGACGCCGGGCACTAGTGCTCTAGGCCCCGCTCCTATCTTCAGTGATTTGGAAAAAGAATCGCTAGCTCCGGGCGACGTCGACCATTATATTGGCTTAGTGTTGAATGCTAAAAAATCAAACGGTGAACGCAGCTCACCGTACATTCCGCTTCGGACATCCCCGCACCATGATAAAGAACCATTAAAATTAGGGTGGGAAGATCAGGGATACTCACTGTTAGACAATGGTGGTGATTTAGTCAAAAGAAAAAATAAATCTTCTGATGGGGTTGAAGTGCCTCTTGGCACTGGTATCATAGTTACTGAGATTGTTGAGGGTTCTACTGGAACATGGGTTGGAATAATATTTTCTGATAGCCGTGTGTCTAGTGGAAAAATAAATAATTGGACTTCTGGTGGCAAGAGGCCTCTGTATACAAAAATTGAATATATTCGCAAAAAAGAAGATAAGATTGTATCCTCTCCCGACCCATATACTTCACGAAAGTTAGTTGCGCACGAACTAACCGAACCATTCGTTAATTTACCAGATGGAGTCAGGCTAATATCTCCTGATTTTAATTTAAATTGGACAAACTTGGAACCTAAAGATGTAAGGTTGGCTTACTTTAATTTCAACAAGTTCAATCAAAAAGAAATGGGAAACAATCTTGCATATAGTGCCTCTGGGTTGGCCGTCAAACCAACAACCAGATATTCCGAGGGGTATTATTATTTTATAGCCGGCGAAGGCAAGCGGCTGACAACAAAACAGGTAACTGAATCTTTGCTCGACCCGTTTTCAGACGAATATCCTGAACCGGATCCTTTGACTGGTAATGACAACGAGGAAGTTAAAAAAGAAAAGCAAAAAGCGTCAGCGCAGACAACCGCTCAAATAAAAGAGACAGCGTGGGACGATCTCCTTAGATATCTCAATAAAGATATGGGAGAGATAAATTCGAATCTTTATAAAAAACTACGAGACGATTATTTTATTCCTGTAGCTGCAAAAGTTTCAACGAAAACTGCAAATCCAAAAAATCAGAAAGTGCTTTTTACGATTCCAGTAAGTTATATCGACGCTCTGCCAGACTCTATTCGACCATATAATAGAGATTTCGATCCTGAGTCTGAGTTTTATAACGGAAAAAACTTTGCTTTTACTTTGCCGGTTAAAGAAATAAGAAAAAGATCAAAAAAATTAGCTGAAATTTTTAAGAAAAAGATAAAACCTAAAATTGATGAATTTAAAAGTTCTAACGGTATCATAAAGAATCCTTACGGCTTAGATTATAATATCGACATTCAGATTGAAGCATTCGAAAAATTTCCAGACTTGTTAGATAGGTTTTTTAAAAGGCAAGCGTACCCTGCTAGTTCTAACGACGACAACATTTCAGCTATGTGCAACGACGGCGTGGACACTTCTAGTAACCACATGATGCAAATAGGTCTTAAAGACAATAACATCACTGGGTTCGACGTCAGACAAACTATATCATATATACTTTTCTCTCCTGATCCTGAAAAGTTAAAAAACGCCTCTAATTCTAATCTAAATCTATATGAGTTTGATCCTTACTTAACAGAAGACGAATTATCCGGAAAGACGACATTAAGAAGGAGTGCGATCCCGCTACGAATTGGACTGAACTGGTTTAGAGAAGAGTTTCCAGGTGTTCTGGGCTCAAGAACTTTGCATTACTTGATGGCATACAAAAATATAGCTGTTTTTGAAACTAAAGGAACTCGTGATTTTAAGTCAGAGGACTGGATTAAGTTTTTACAATCTTATTCTACTCCTCCATTTGAGGTCCACCTTTCTAAAAATCGCACATCTTCTCCCGCCCCGATAAACTGCAAAGAACTCATAAGACAATTAAGAAGTTCCGGGCCGAACTCGGGGTTGGAAGAGAAAAAACTTCAAGAGCAGCTTTATAATAATCCCGAATGTATGGAAATGTATCAAAAAGAGTGGTCTGACGCAACGCCAGCAACAGACCCTGAGTCTTCGAAGGCCGCCCTTCGCAAGAAACAAGAAGATACACAGCGAGCAACAGAAAATTCAAAATCCTTACAATCTTTTAAAAAGTTTTATAGCTCTTTTCTAAACAATTTAGATCCTCAGTCTTTAATGGCCTTGCTCATGGCTTGCCTGCAACACAAAGTTGGTATCCCAATAACAGCTGAAGCGCTTTGTGAAGCTGCGATTGTTCATGTTGTTGAATCTATTGGTATACAGAACGTTAAAAAAACTATTATTCAAAATATACCAGAACTAGCACCATATTTAGGAGAAACTAGCGGCTATCTTGGTGACGAGGTGACCGGCATAGTAGAGAATTTAGAAAAAAACGACGCCACAGAAACCGAAGAGGTAAAAGATAAGCTTATCGACATGGACGGGAGACGTTTGAATCCTAAATTTCGTAATGCACCTATAGCAGCAGCAGTTGCCCTCTCAGGAGCAGACCCGGTAGTTGTTAATATTCTTTTAAATTTGGAGAAAGGAGGAACAACCATTGAATTAGTTCCAGGTCCAAGACCAACGGGCGAGAACACCATTGTTGTGCCTTATGGCACTGGGATCCTGCCTGATGCCATCACTCCGACTGTAGGCGGCGAAACGTATACTATTTCAAGCCCAAACTACACGTGGGATGAGGTCGATGCTGAAAAATCCAGGCTAATGAGCGCGGGATATTCTGAGACAGAAGCGAAAGCGCTGCTCGTACAAAGCAATTATTTAATACCAAAGTATGTGCAATATGAGGGTCTTCTCAGTGCTAACGCTTTTGATTCAACGCTAGATAAGCTAGAAGGCGATTTAGGCAATTTTGGCGATATTCCATTATACGGTACTACTGTTTCTGCGGATGGATTACGTGCGACTGTTCAAGATGCGAAAGCGTGGGTTCAGTGGTTGAAAACACTTGTTGATATCGGTGCCCTTTGTGAAGCGATCGTTGGCCAATTGTTAGAGATTCCCGGGCTTTTATTTTCCGACCCGGGAGCTTTTACACAAAATTGGTCAAACTGGGGAGAAGATTTCTGGCAAGGGTTAAAAAGAAGATATTCTCTTCCGGTTCCAACAATGAGATTTCCTTTTTCTCTACAAACAGACAGCCACATGGGCGATTACAGCGAGAAAGTTTTAGAAGCTATTCTTTCCGTAGCCGGCATGATTTTAGGACAAATATTAAATTTAATCTTGCGAGACGCGTTAGACAAGTGTTATGGCGAAGAGGACGATATTGGACCGGCTAGCGCGCCGGCATTAACATCGCCCGCAGCAGATGTATCGATACCGCTTCCCAGCTTACCAACAATTCCCGGCTTGGAGCCGTCTTACATTTTAGCATGGATGAAAGACCTATTAGGTCGACTTCCACCGGCACAAATATGTGATTTATTATATGGTGAACCCTCTAGGCGTCTCCTTGGCATGTGCTTGGAGATCACTAAAGAAGATTGGCAAAGCGTATATGATAGAGGAGTTGACACTAGATTCGAAATACAAAATATATTCTTCCAGATCGGAAAAGAAATTAATTTGGATATTTGCGATGCGATTCAGGCGACAGCCCCAATAATAACTGATGCATGTGGCGCCACGTTCGATTTTGACGCGCGATGTGAAGAATTAAAACTGCATGGTCTGACGGAAGAAGAGTGCGCTGAACAGATTAATCGTGAACTGGATGATCTGAAAAATCGTGTCATGGCTATGACAGATCTTATGTTCCCAGGTGCAAATCCATTTCATAATGCGTTTCCAGATCCATGTGCTCCAGGCGGCGGGTTTGTAATGCCTCCAGGTGTACAAGATACAATGTCGCGGATCACTGACAACATACTCAACAGTGTCCAGGGCTCCTTGTTGCAAGACCTGTCCTCAATGAAATTTCTTACTTTGCCGCCGCGCGCAGTTCAAGTGGCTTCAAATCCTTCGCAGCTAAAAGCAGCACATGCGATGTTCGCAGACGCGATTAGCGATCCTTACGAATTTATGTGTATAGCGCCAGTAGCCGATTCTGAGCAATGGACGAAGGCCTGGGTCGAGAAGGCGTTACCATCGTATAACTTGACATATGGGAAACATATGCACGCCGGTTTAATAATTAATCCACCGGGCCAAGCAGAGGACGCGCTCACTAAGATTCTTGTGGGAGGTCTCTTCATCGAAGGGCCCTACGACATGGAATACTCAGAGCTTCAGAGCGCACACAGTTCTGATAACATAGAGTTGCTAAGGCAGGTTCACAAACTAAGTTATTTAGATTATACACCCGGCGAAAATCAATTTCTTGCTGCCGGACCGCATCAAGAACTGTATTCAACTTTACAAAATCATATCGGATTCAAACCTGTCACAATAGAACACTTGGCGCCGTACAAAGACGCATTGTCCCAGATTCTGTCGATTAAAGAAGAAAGTCAAAAAACGGCAAAAGGTACAGATATTATTTCTGAATTGGCGAAGTACATTGAAGTTATTCTCAAACAGAAAGGTCTAGGGGTCCTCCAGGACTTCACCGTCGACGGCGAATCCTTCGCACCACAAGCGATAGCGAATACTTTTGATGGTGCGGGTATATCCGTTCCAGAACTTGGAAAACTAATTGATAAAGCTTTTCAACGAGAACAAAAACCCATGGGCCTTGAGAACCTTTTGTATAATGCGTCTTTGCTAAACAACCCCAACCTTGAGATAATAAATGACTGGGACGGCGCTGCCCCTCCAGGCATTCCAGGTCCGTTGATTGGTCAGTCTTTTATCCCAAACCCTCAGAATCCAGCCCAAACGCCCGGCTATGTGAAAAACAAACCGAGTCTTAGAGAAATTATCCCATTAGATACTCTTGTAAAAGAAGCATTCCCCGCCGGCGGCATGAGGCGATATACACAGCTTATGCGAGCTTATACTGGGATAAACGACCCACGGACATTTGGAAGATTATATGACTTCAACGCCGCAGAATATTCAGGAGACGAATTCCAGCGCGCAAAATCTTATTGGACATATAATCCAAAAACATATGACAGGTTACTTGAACTAGCCTCTAAAATAGGCAAAGAGGGCGCAAGCGACGCGCTTTTTTGGGCGTTTGGTGAGATGACAATTGGAGAGGCAACAGGCCTAACCAACGATAGGATAAAGTCTTTATATCCAGAATTTCCATCGTCGATGGCTGACCAAATAGAAGGTGTTTTATTTTCAGAAGGGTATTTAGCAATCGAAGGCTTTACCTATGGTGATCATGCTTACAATCACGGCGACCAGTTCTTTGAGGCCTACGTCTCCATTCGGACTGAATACACTACCGGTCTGCAACTTGGCATCGCCGCTTTCACGGCTTATGGTTCAACCACCGGAAACTGGGGCCCTATTCCTATGTATGTGGTATTTAAAAAAGCCTTTAGAGACCCAAATAGTATTTTAAATTCTAGTTCTGATTCTTTACTAAATTATTTTTCCATGGAAGATACAAAAGTTAGTCCTGAATTATATAGCGCTCTGGAGGCCGGCCCCCATGTCAATGCGGTCGAATCTGCTTTTGATCCTACTAATTCCAATCAGTTTGCTTTCGCTGCGAGCGACTTGGAGCAAAATACAAACTTTAATCCAAATATACTTTTATACGAACTGCCGTTTACTCAATTTGTCTCTGACAATCCGGCCGGCCAAGATGCACAAGAGGCCTCAGCAAAAATGATAGAATTATTTGGTAATCTATCAACTTCTGACGACCAAGTTCAAGAAATTACAAGTCAACTATCAACCGTCAACAAACAATCTTCTATAGTGTTACAGCATGTCATAACACCTTATGAGTCACATATCTTTAACCAAGAAGAAGTTCCGGATAATCCGGCTCAGTCTGGCCCGAAAGATGCGTTTAAGTTGATTAAAGGCAAATTAACGCCTTTATATCCGGGTAACGAATCTGTAGAACCTGGTCCCAAAGGACCACCAGCGATTGTGACACATGATGCACAGGTTGATGTGACAAAGTCAGATCATTATGAAATAGACGTTTCAAAAAAATTAGATATCTCCGTGCAGCAGCTCTTACACGATATCTTTCCAGAAATTTATAATGTTGATCCGTCTAAGATTGTTTCTTCCGGCGCCTCGTCGTCGCGACTGATAGAAGAATACGCTCTCATGGCAAGTAGTGTCGGCGCGCCTGGATCTGTCGCTGCTGGTAATACAGTTAAAGACGCAGAAAAGCTTATGGCTCGTATCGGCGCTGACGACAAAGCCGCTTTAGGTTCATATGTACACAATCTGGTAGATCCAGCAACTGGCCAATTTGCTTTTGAACCTATAACAACGGATCTTATAAATTATAAAGTTGATTCAAGTCCTTATATTTTGAACCCTCTCAATTTTAAAGCCATGATATTCGGAAAGTTTATGGTTCAAAAATTAAAAACTTTTTATTCACAGTACGGAGGATCAAAAAGCCCGGACAGCAGTTTGTGGCGCCAGTTGCAATATATTCTATCATCTTATGGATTTTCAGCTTTACAGTTTGGATATTCTAATCAGATGTTCTTAAAACTTAAACACTCTCGTTTAAACTACCGAAAATTTTTGAAAAAACTTTGGAAAAAGATTTTAAGAACTCCAGGCGCCGCGATTGATCCTCGTTGTCAAGAGATTTTTGAACAGCTGGGCGCGACGTCAAGCAAAGATCTAGAAGAAACAGAGACAGACTTTTTTAATTTATCTGAAGTGAAGCCAAAAATCTTAAATTTTTATAAAAAGTCTATTTGCAGAAGTGTGCACGAACAAAATCCTGAAGACACTCCATATAAAGATTTAAGTTCAAATGCTGTTCGGTCAACGTTGATAGAAGGTACTGTAATATTATTGATAAAGGCATATGTTTTAGAAATGTGTGTCGCCTCTGTTATTGCATGGGACAGTTTTGAAATTTCAGACGTTTTTAAAGACGATTCGATGGTTCAAGTTATCATTAATAATATTAAGCATGATATTAACGCGGAGGACGAAGACTTGTTAGCATTCTTTGCTAACAACATCGTGAGAGCGCAAGAAAAAACAACAGACGTTGAAGGATATTTAGCTTTGTCCGAGTACAGCGCGCTTGAATATTTGATTAAAAAAGAAGGTGAAAATGCTGCAAAAATTATAGATACACTGTTTGTTAATAGCAACCAACTATCAACAGATCTGTCTTTGGACATCTTAAGAACGTCTGACGTCGATTTTCCGGAAAGATATAGAAAGCTTCGAGGGCTAGATAATACCTCTCAAATACCTCACCACATGGCGAACCTTCATACTGAAACAGGCCTTGATTATGTTGTTAATGCAAGGTTTAGACAAAATATATACTCGATGAATTATGGTCACGGCTCTAGAACAAAGATAACACAATTTGACCGATCGGCGAAAGACACTAGCCGAGTGAGCTATTTATATGGTTTTGACGAGTCCGGCCCACAGCTTCCAAACGTTATGAACGAAGCTGGCGAGGGCCAAGGCAAGCAACTTTATGGTGCCAATCAAAGAGCTTATTTTCACTCTCTACCTTTTAATAACCCCTCAGCTTCACCGATGCTTCAATTCCTGAGTTCTTACAGGACTGGGTACTATGCACACGAAGCCGGCGATCTGTCGACAGTAGCGGGACTGCCCGACGGTCAGGATCCCCAGTGGCTTATTTGGGGCTCAGATGTGAATAAAGACGTCATTGATGAATGGTATAACACCGAAGCTGCGTCAGAACGATATGAAAGTTTTCGAAATGATATCGCCGGCCCACAAATATCAGGCGAGTGGTCATATGGAAATAATCCTGAGTTTCCCGCACCAATAGGCAGCCCTCCTGGCGATATTTCTGAACAAATGCCTAGTGAACATTCTGAAAAGCCCGTGGCGCCCCATACAATGCTTTGGATGGAACTTCAAGACCAGCTTTTTGGAGGAGCAGATGCTTGGAGAAACGAAAACACGTATGAAGCTACTCACGGCAACAATATGAATGCCAAGTTTGGAAATATGACATTCCAACCTTTTGTAAAGGTAGTTGATGCAACCGCTGAAGACAACAAGAATTTGGGAATAGAGACATACAGCTATACAGACCAAGAAGGAAATCCATGTGATGTGCCGATTCTTATTTCGAAGCAGAATATAAATGAGATATTGTCATACCCTCTTTTTTATACTTATAGGAAAGTTGCAAATATATTTAATGCTCACATAGATGGCTACGTGCCTTTGTCTGTGTGGAGTAGTTTTTACACTAATGTTTTTCTAAGGTATCTAGAGGCTGACCCACTCGTCAAAAAAATATTTGAAAAATATGGTTTATCGGTGTTTTTCAAAGAAATAAAAATTGGAATAAGATTGTCGTACTCAACGTCTTTTCCTGTTACGGAAGCAGGGCAGTTTTCTTGGGATCTTGGCGACCTCTCTGTCGAAGGCTCGAACACCATTGAGGCGTTTTATAAATCTATACCAAACAGCGCGTTGGTATCGTCTAAAACATTTTTTAATGATAGACCTTACATAATAACCGGCATCCGAAATAATCTATTAGCGGGCCCGGATGCGCAAGCTAAAGGCTCCGTGTTAAGAGAGTTAATGATTCCTGTTAAAGAAGTATCACAAAATTTAAATTTATTACCCAATGGTTTTGATATTGGCGGCGAGACAATACCATATGAACAGCTAGGGTACTATCCTAGCAAGTTCATCGAACCCTTTCAAGGGGCAGCGACGGCCGTTCTTAGCAAAGAATCAGAATTTTCCGAAATATTTAATAATTTAGAAGAAGCAAAGTTTGCTTTAAACACTTGGCACCAGTTCTTTTATAAAAATTTGGCTCAAGACCTCGTGGACGACCTAAAAGAATCTGCTGAATTTAAATTGTTGTTTGACTATCTGTTTCCAATGCGCAGGTACATGGCGTTAGCTATGTTATATGGCGCAGAAGGACTGTCTAAGTTTGTTTCTAAACCTACAAACGTCTTAGAAGAAACCAAAGATACAATTTTAGAAACACTAAAGGGAATTATTAAATCAGGAGATTATACATTTGTTCCGGACAACGTGGCCAACGCGTTAGTCAACTTCACGTCAGAAGCTGGAACCCGCCCTAACGATCCGGACCTGGCTAAACAAATAATTGAAATCATTCTTAAGACACCTTTGCTTATTCTAAAAGGGTTCGTCGAAGTTACTGATCCTGCTATAATTATTGCTAAGGCGATAATTGACATAGCAAACATGATACAACAAGCGGTTATAGGTGCTGTGAAGCAAGCATTACAGACTGTTAAAGCAACGCTGCAGACAGCTATTTCGCAAGCAGAGGCCGCACTAGCGCAAGTTGAAGCAGCTATATCGGTTGCAGCCACAACAGGAGAGGCGATTGTTGCGCCGATACCAGAAAACATGAGGCCAAAAATTAACAAAAATAACGGTATTGATACTTGGACTGTCGAGATACCAAGTCTGACCGAAGGTGAACAAGACGCCCTTGAAAGTGCCGGCTTAACAGCGGTGTATCAGCAGTCTAAAGAAAAATTTGAAGAAGTTGAAAAGCTGCTATCAGATTACAAAACCGTGAAGAATAAAATTGGCATGCCCGGGGGCGATTGCAACCCAGGCGATGGTCCAAATCAACTAGACCCGCCAGGAACAGGTTTAAAAGGTGAAAAGAAGTCTGTTGAGTGTGATTTAGAGAAAGTTGTTAAAGAATCAGAAGAATTAATGAAAGATCTATTTTCATCTCCATTTTTACTACCGGGCGTATGGGCGGCTTTATTGCCATCACAAGTGCCTTATGGCGGGGGGATCATTCCATTCCCCGCCGGCCCTCCGAGCACCATTCCTGGGATGATTTATCTTGCAATACTATTTATAGATGGATTTGAAGAAAAGATGCACGATCAGGTTACTAAAACAAAAGACGCTAGCTGCGAAGACGAGCTTTAGAGGATAAAACATGTTTGGAATTGGACCAGAACTACCGCTTCAAAAAAATACGAAGTTTGGTAATTTTTCTCTTTTGACATCTTATAAAGAGGCAGTTAAACAGAATTTTAAAAATTTAATATTAACATCACCTGGTGAACGAGTAATGAATCCGGATTTTGGTGTTGGTATGAGGCAGTTTTTGTTTGAACCTCGCGAGCATGTTATCCCACAAATAAGACAAAGAATTGAAAATCAAGTTAAAAAATATATGCCATTCATTGAAGTTAAAAGAATCGCGTTTGACACAAGACGTTCTGTGGAAAGTGCTTTGGATTCTATTTCGCTGTCCGTCACCATAGAATATGAAGTCCCAAGTTTGAGCTTGCTGACAGAATTGGTATTAAGCAGTGGAGAAATTGGATAAAATGACTAAAAAAAATAAAAAGTTAATTAGATACACAGACAGAGATTTTAATTCTATAAAAGAGGGCTTGGTGGACTATGCCCGTCGTTATTATCCGGATATTTTTAAAGACTTCTCTGAAGCGTCTTTTGGTTCTCTAATGCTAGACACCGTCGCATATGCTGGAGACATACTTTCATTTTATTTAGATTATCAAACAAATGAATCTTTTTTAGATACAGCCGTAGAATACGACAACATTTTAAGGCTCGGTGAGCAAGTCGGCTATAAACAGCCGCTAAGAGCCACTTCTTTTGGGTTACTTTCTATGTATGTTCTTGCGCCCGTGGAACCAAATGGTACAGGCCCGGACGTAACTTATTTGCCAATTTTAGCTAGAAACAGCAAGTTCACATCAGATTCCGGACAAATATTTACTTTGATCGACGATGTTGATTTTTCAAATGTTGATAATGAAGTTGTTACTGCGACATCAAATGTATCTGACGGCTCCCCCACCGCATTCGCTGTTAAAGCGTACGGTCGAATAATATCTGGAGAAATTGATCAACAAATTGTAAATGTGGGAAACTTTGCAAGATTTTTAAATGTACCCCTCTCAGATCCTAACATAACAGAAGTTGTTTCGGTAACAGATACCGAGGGTCATGAATATTTTGAGGTGGACTATTTGTCTCAAGATACAGTTTTTAGATCGGTTGTTAACAAAGACCCCAATACCAGAAGGCATGTACCAAATATTATGGTTACAACATCTGTTCCACGCAGATACACCGTTTTTTATAGAAACAACCAACTATTTCTCAAATTTGGCTATGGATCAGAGTCTTCTTTAAAAACAGATCCAATCACTCACCCCTCTAACGTTGTTTTAAAAATGCATGGCAAGGGATATGAAACAGACACAACTTTAGATCCTTCAAAACTACTAGAAACTGATAAATTTGGCGTTGCTCCTGCTAACACCTCTCTTAGAGTCGTGTACAGAACAAACACACTTGATAGCGTTAACAGTGGGTCTAGAACTGTTACTACTGTTAGCGATCCTTTACTTATTTTTAAAGAATCAGCTACAAATGAAGATAAAATAGCTTTTGTTAGAGACAGCATTGAAGTTGTTAATGAAGAGCCAATAACTGGAGACGTTGGTTTGCCAACAGTTGCAGAGCTAAAACAAAGAATAAATGATGTTTTTGCTTCGCAGAATAGAGCGGTCACTGCAGAGGATTACGAAGCATTAGTTTACAGAATGCCAACAAAATTTGGACGCGTACGAAGAGCTAAACTCGTGAGAGACCACGATTCTTTTAAAAGAAACTTGAATTTATATGTTTTATCAGAGGACTCTGATGGAAATTTGATCACAAGCAACCAAGTATTAAAAAACAATCTTAAAGTTTGGCTAAATAATTATAAGATGATCAATGACACAATCGATGTTTTAGATCCGAGAATAATAAACATAAGCATTAAATTTTCAGCTGTTGTTTCTTACGATCAAGATAAGTTTGAGGCGTTGAACGTCGCAATTGCAGAAATACAAGAAATGTTTACAGAAAAATTAGATATTTCTCAGCCCGTGTACATCACTAAAATATATGATGCTTTGAACAATTTGGATGAAATTGTTGACGTCACGAACGTAACAATAGAAAATAAAACTGGCGGCTTATATTCAGATGAGTCTTTGCATCTTAAAGAATATATCTCCGCAGACGGAAGAATACTATACGCTCCGGAAAATGTAACATACGAGTTAAAATATCCAAATTTGGACATCAAAGGAACGATAAAATAATGGGTATAAAAAGATACGTTGCAACAAAAGACAATACAATAACAAATGCTTATACTATTGATCTAGCTACTAGAGCAACCGGATCTAATATGGGAGCAGCTGACATATTAGAAACGTTTTCTATTTATGGAAGAGAGGCAACAGGTTCGTCTGAGCTTTCTAGAATTTTAGTAGAATTTCCGATATCTACCATCGCGCAAGATCGAGTTGATGGAAAAATACCTGCCGTTAACTCCGCTAGCTTTTATTTGAGAGTGTTCAACGCAAGACATTCGGAACAGCTCCCACGCGAGGCTATTTTAAACGTTTTAGCCGTATCTAGTTCGTGGCAAGAAGGTTATGGACTAGACATGGAAAACTACGTCGATAAAACAAAAGATACTATCGACGGATCAAACTGGATGAACCGAGAAAGAGCAACGCGTTGGAATAAGGTCGGCGGCGCTTATCACACGGCCTCTTATACTTCAGGGAGCACACTTCCACAGTACACGGCCAGCTTGAATGACGGCCCGGAAGATATAGAAATAGATGTTACAACCATGGTCGAGGAGTGGATCCAAGGAAACCAAACAAATTATGGTTTTGGAATACATCTTACCTCTAGCCAAGAAGCGTTTTTTTCAACTTCGGACAGCCTCGATTCAGGCTCTGTACCACACAATGCTGAGGGCCCTAAAGATAGTTTTTACACAAAAAGATTTTTTTCCAGAACTAGTGAATTTTTCTTTAAAAGGCCTGTAATAGAAGCTAGGTGGGATTCCAGAAACACTGATGACAGAGGCAATTTCTATGCTAAAAGTAATTTAGCTTCGGCAGTAGAAAACTTAAATTGGTTATACTTTTATAATTATGTTAGGGGCACTCTCAGAGATATTCCCGGTAGTGAGACGATCTATGTTGACCTTTACGCTAGCACAAGCGGGTCTGCCGCCGGCGGCGTCCTAGAAAAAGAACTTGCTACCCGTGTCGACACGGGAATTTATCGTGTGCACATATCTGCATCAACAACTGCATCTCTTATTCATGATGTATGGTACAGCTCGGGTCTAGGCCAATTTAAAACAGGTTCTATAGAAGTTAAAAAACTTAATAATGCGAGCGCGCTGCTTTCTAATGACTATAACCAATTTATAACAAAAATCACCAACCTAAAATCATATTATAATAAACATGAATCTGCAAGATTCAGAGTTTTCACACGTTTGAGAGACTATAGTCCAACAATTTACAATGTCGCAACAACTGAGGCGGAGAACACCACGGTACCGAGTGCCTCATTTGAAATTATAAGAATGATTGATAACCACACTGTTATTAACAACTCAACATCCAGTTCAGATTATCATACGCACTTATCATACGATGTCTCAGGAAGTTATTTTGATTTAGATATGTCGTTGCTCCAACCCGGTTATTTATACGGTGTTAAACTAGCATACTATACGTCAGATGGTTGGAGAGAACAAGAAGAGACATTTAAATTTAGAGTTGAAGATAATTAATTATATATAGCTGGGATAACCTATGAGTATTAAGGACCTATTTGATAAAGGGTATTCGCTCAAATTCTTAAAAAACAAGGCTTTGACGGATTTGCGCGAGGATTTAGAATCTCCTCGCTACGTCGACGCTTATTCAAAGAGAAGGAACAGGTTCATACCCGATGTTGATTTTACAACAGCTTCTAACTTTGCTCGTTTTGGCTCAGCAGAACTGTATTATGAATCTTCCATAAAAAGAATATATGAAACATATCCCTATGACGGATCTTTGGCCGAAAAAATTGAATGGGAAAATGATAGCACCTATTTAGATCTTTTTATATTTGAGCACGAGTACCCAAGAACGAATGGCTATATTTCAGTTGGCCAAAGTACTTCTTTTGTCGGAGACAAAGCACAGAACTTACCTATTTTTAGCTCTAGTTTGCCACAATTCGTATTAATGAAAGGCGGACCGAATGCAGATCCCAATGGGAACTATAAATATGAAAAAGAAGCCGGCCCTTCTAAAATTGGCACTTCTAAGGCTAATATATATCATACTGGCAGCCAAAGAACAAACAATCTAGAATTTGACTTAGCTAAAGGGGTGACAATTGAGTTTTGGCTCAAGAAAACTGATTGGGCGCCTCAACTTACTGAAGATGGCACTGCCTATGATTTACAAGAATATATTTTTCACCTTCACAACACAGGAAGCCACTCCGGTACCGGCACTAGCCCTAGCTATGGCGACTTTAGAGTTAGCTTATCCAGGTCTAAAAGAGACAGAGTAACGGTTAACGCTAGATCTGGCTCTACTGCTATAGCTTTCACTCACGATGTGGCGCCTATATCTGACATAGCTGATAATAAATGGCATCATTACGCAATTACTCTCAAAGATACAACCACCACAACCATATCAAACCTTTATTTTGATGGTATACACAACTCTAAAAAAACTGCGAATGCTGGCCCTCTTTCGGCGTTTAGCGGCACCATGGTCGCCGCCTTAGGCGCATGCGTCGCAGCAATCAGCGGCTCTTCTACAGAAACGCTCTCTTCGGGCGCCCGAGGCTTTGGCCAATTAGTCTCTGCTTCGTTTGATGAGTTCAGATACTGGAAAGCAGAGCGGGACGCCCAACAGGTAGGAAGATATTTTAAAACACAACTGGGCGGCGGGACTAACACTGATAATGTGAAATATGACCACATTATAAATTATGTTGATTTGGGCGTGTATTACAAGTTTAATGAAGGTATAGTCGGTATTGATTCTACTGACTCTGCTGTCTTGGACTACTCTGGGCGAATTTCTAATGGTGATTTTATAGGTTATAACAATAATCTACGCGCCACTGGCTCTGCTATGGTTTTAGCCGGCGCCTCTGCCGAAGAATTTAAAGATCCAATCTTGTACTCTAATCATTCGCAAGTGTCATCTTTGATAACCAATAGAAAAAATGAAGGTTCCGCGTATGACCACGAAAATTCTGTTTCTCTATACAGATCAATGCCTGGGTGGATAGCGGAAGAAGACGAACAAAAGACTTCTCAATTAAAATATCTAACTCAAATAATCGCTAGTTTTTTTGATGATTTGTATCTACAAATTCAAAAACTTCCGAGATTGAAAGATATAAATTATCCATTTGACAACGAATATGAAAAACCTTTGCCTTTTGCTGATAGACTGTTAACAACTCGTGGCTATGATGCGCCAGAACTATTTGCGCATGCTTCAGCGCTAGCGAAATACCTTGAAAGAGACGAGAAAAAACTTTTTGAAAAGAAATTACATGAAGTAAAAAATACAATATACCAAAATATATACAACAACTTATCGTATATCCAAAAATCTAAAGGTACATATAAATCTTTAAGAAACTTTCTAAGGTGTTTTGGTGTTGACGAAGAACTGGTAAAATTAAATATTTATGCCAACAACGACGTTTATGAATTCAAAAATAATTTTACAAATACGGCTGTAAGAAAAAAATATCTTGATTTTGATGACCTAGAAACACGCTTGACTTCTTCTGGCGTCTACACTGATTCTTTTACTGCAACTGCTTATCAATATTATGACGCATCTGATGGAAATTCCATATCATACATCCCTGCAATATCTGCATTGGCTGCTTCAGGCTCGTCTATGACTTTAGAAGCGGAAGTGATGTTCCCAAAAAGATTTATCTCTTCTGATAAAAATTATCATCTGTTTCCAACAAATATTGCTTCTCTTTTCGGAATGCACGCAGTTAGGGCTTCGAATACTGATTTAACTTTTGCTGACGATGATACAATTAATTTTAATATTGTAGCCCAGAAAAATGATAACGATAAACGTAACGTCACCTTCGCGCTGACTACTTCAGGTTCTAGCCCTATACTGTCTGATTTGTCGACAGGCTCGTTCATGGGCGTTTATGACAACGAAAAGTGGAATCTAGCTTTCAGACTCAGGCCGACAAAACACCCCTTCGCTAGTTTAGTATCTGGCAGCTTGTCTGGCTCTGCCGCTGCTTACAATGAATCATACACATATGAACTATATGGCGTTAATTACGTCTCTAACATACTACAAAATGATTTTTCTCTCAGCGGTACGATTAGCTATGGCCAGGCTGAAAAATTCTTTACTCAGCCAAAAAGAATATTTGTCGGCGCTGCCCGAAGTAATTTCACCGGAAGTGTTGAAAAATATTCCGATGTAAAGGTGTCGTCCGTACGGTTTTGGTTTGATTATTTATCAGATGAGACGATCAGAGCCCACGCTAAGAACGCGCATAGCTATGGTAGGTTACATCCCTATAAAAATACAAGTTTTGCCGCTAGTCACAAACAGCTGTTTAACACGTATATTCCGGAAATTGATACTCTAATGTTGAATTGGACGCTCGACAACGTCACTGGTTCAAACAGTAGTGGACAGCTTTTGATTCACGACTACACTTCTGGTTCTTTGAGGGACAAAACAATCTCGCGTTATGGATGGTTGAGTGATATAAGCGAATATAATTACGCCGGCCGTGGCGATTTTTTCGTTTCAGATATCTCTCACCGAGATCAAGCTATCGACGTAGAGTTTGTGCAAACTGCAAAACAAAAACTACCAGAAGTTGTGAACAGCGATGATATGGTCAAATTGTTGAACAAACAAGACGATGTGGTTTTCACCAGAGATACAACTTACGTTCAGCATATTCTTTCTGTTGAAAAAAGCATGTATCAGATAATTTCCGAAGAAATGTTAAGATTTTTTGCGACGGTAGTTGATTTTAACAATTTGGTAGGTGACCCTGTTAACCGGTACCGAAGACGTTATAAAAGAATAGACAAACTAAAACAATTATTTTTTGAAAGGGTCGAAAACGAGCCAGATTTAGAAAAATTTACAGAATATTTTAAGTGGGTCGACGATGCAGTTACAATGATGATATATCAGTTGATTCCTGTCTCTTCAAACACGGTTGAGCTTCTTAGGAATATGGTCGAAGGCCATATTTTAGAAAGAAACAAATATTGGTCTAAATTTCCAACGCTAGAGTTAGATCCGCCTGTCCTCGTCGGTTCCGTGCATGCAATAGAAGAACTTAAATATAATTGGAAATTTGGTCACGCACCAGTGTCAGCTGCCGAAGTCGCCTCGGGCCCTGGGACACAAAATGAAGGTTGTTTGTGGTGGAACGAGCGCGCCGAACGCGACGGTCCAAAAAGAACTAGCAATTCCGATGTCAATTCTGATAGAAATAGCTTACTTAAAATATTTGTCACGGAGCTAACCGGCTCAACCGGCCAAGGTGGTCCTCCAACGTTAAAAACCATTGGTGGTGCAAAATATATTAAATCTTACTATTCTTATAGAAGCTTGGGCCGAATAACTGATTTGGTGACCGACAAATCTTTGAATCTCAAAGCCGGCTCGAACCCCCACTCAGCGCAAAGGCATGATTTTTATAAAGGCGCCATTAAGTTTGGTTCAGACGACGATTTCATTTACTTAGATTTAGATAACGAGATAAAGCAAGTTGATTGCTCGGATCAGCCAGTACCGGATGAAGTAAACAGAAAAGAATTTAGGTTCAATGCGTTGACGATGGAGGCTTCTGAGCTAAATTCAATTGCGACTGGCTCTATTGATCACGATTTTGAATATGTTGACGCAAAAAGTAGCCTTCTTCTTCCATTTAACATTTTTTCATCTTCTATAGATAGTGGTTATGCTTCAAAATATAGTGACCAGTACAAGCTTGATTTTACGAATATGCACGAAGACAAGTATGGTGTTGACGCTGAGATTCCAATGCAAGGCCCTTTTACAGAAAGGCATGTAGGGGGGATGCAACACCGCCATATAGGCTTGAACTTAGGCTCCGACAATCAAATAACCAGGCCCGAGGGGTGGTTTTTAGAATTCTTTTTAAATTTAGATGAGACTGAGTATGTTCTTATAGAAAGATTTGGAGGCGCACCTTCAGGCGGCGGCGGCACCACCGACACAAAAGTTCTCGCTCCAGCCCCAACAGGCAACCCATTTACTATTGATGATCCGAGTGAATATGAATATTGGACAAACGGTGTGCCTGGCACTCCAAACAACTGGAAATTTGTAAACGGAGGTACCTCCACGCCCGACACCGGTCCTAGTTCTGGAAATTATGCTTACTGCGATGCTAGTGACACTATCGGCGCGCCGGATGCTTTTGGTTTGGTATCGCCCCTTATAGACCTTCTTGACGTGCAATCTAACGAAGAAATTAGATTATCTTTTGGGTACCATATGCATGGCGAAGACTGCGGTACGCTAGCCGTACAAGGCTCTTCAACTAGAGATTTTAGCGCTGACGTGATCAATATCCCAATAACTTGGGATCATGATGGTAGCTCTCCTCTTTTGTCGCCCTCCATTAATGGCGAACAACACGCGTTCTCAGGTTTGCCTTTCAAAAATGCCATTGCTTCTTCTAAGGCGTTTGGTTCTGGTTTACAAAAATTTGTAGGCAAAAGATTTTTTATAAGATTTGTTTATTCTAGGGCAATTGGCATTAAAGGCGACGTCGCAATTGACAATATTTTCATTTACAAATATGACGGCGTTAAGCAAAATTCTTTCAAATTACTAAATCCAACATTTGATGATCACCGCAAACCTAGTGCAACTCGAACAAGAGGCGGCCTAGCCAAGCGGCCGGTCAACATAAAAAACATTGAGACAACCGGCTCCGTAGCAGGCACGATGACAGTTGGAAATTATTTCAATAAATATGAATATGTTAGTACTGTCAGTCCTGAAGCTAACGATCCTTGGTTTGTTAAAAATGTTGACAGCATTGTAAAAACTTCTGCACTAACTTTGAATTTAACAGGGTCGAGCATAACAAGTAGACTTTTGAACCTTCCGACAGGCTCAGGGCCTGAAAAGTTTTCAGATCTAGTGCCATCTGGCGAGTCTACTGGTTCGCTCCCAGATAGGACGTATTTAACAGGGTCTGTTAGAAATAGAACCAGGTTTAAGTCTAGGTTTAGTGCACCTGGCGGTTTCGAAGTTATGACTAGAGGATTTTTAGATCCAGCGCATGAGATTTATTCTGTTTACAACGCGATGCCTTGGAGAAATCGTTGGATCAGAGCAGCGCACAATTCAACTCTTCAAGCACACATGGGTAAATTTGGCGCTAGCGAGCACACTACCGCCTCAGCAAGGATTTATGAAGGTCTTTGGAATACCGGCCCTTACCTCCGCGGCTCGATCCGTGCTGACGATTACATTATTACATCTGCCTCCATGCATAGATATCACGGAAACCCGGTTGAAAGAATTGAGTTTGTCGGTGATAGCCTGGACCGGAAAGATGATCCAAGCGGCGGAGCAAATTTAGCCGGCGGCTTTATTACAGCTTCGTTTTTTGACAATGGGTTTGTGTCACACATGATCCCAAGAACAGACAAACAAACAAGATGGATAACAGCATCAATAATTTAGTGTATAATCTAATTATAAGACAGGGTTAAGGTAAAAAATGGCTTTTAGTGGATCATTAAATTTTATAAGCGCTAGCGATATAGGCTCCGCCAGGTATGCCGGCGGCAATCGTCAATATGCTTGGACGCATGCTGATGCTGATACAATTACGGCGGTAAACCAGTTTATACCTGTTGACTTTGTCGGCCTGAACACAATTATTAGAGAAGAAATGCACTTTAGCCCCACTGGCGAAGGTTCTGCTAATATATTATCTGCATCGCTATTTTACAGTGGTATTTTTGGCCAGATTGTTGGATCTTTTAAAACAGGATCCGTGCTTAACTTTAATGAATCTTGGCCGGCCAACGGTGCGTTCAAGCGCGCAACTGGTGCTGAAGGCATAAAAGCATCACAAGCAACTGTTCTAAACTCTCTGTTATTAAACCGCCAAGGACCATACCAACACCCTTCTTGGAAACAGACTAGATACGCAGATCACCCCGTTGCCAGAAAACTTCGTCGAATGAACACCGCATCGATTGAAGTTACCTTTCCCGACCCTAAAGAAAAACACTCGTATCTTAAAGCGCTTTGGAAAAACAAGAGAGAATACGAGGAAGTCCAGGGTGTTCCGTGGGGCGCATATTCCCATATTCTACTTCAAGGAAAAACGCCGAATTTGCCCGGTTTTATTGGTGACAGAATTCGCCCCAAGATAGAATATTATTATGAACCAACAGTTGTTTCAAAGTTTAAGCCATTAATTTATGATACTAATCTGTTCCTTTCACCTGGAGGTTCCTTCGCCGGCGCCGGCACCGTTAGAATGACTTTGGCTAACGAGCTTTCTTTTTTTACGAATACCCAATTAAATTCTAGAATAAAAATTTCTCAAGCAGATCCGCTTTCAGCTTCCTCACCCGGCCCTACTCACGGAAAGCAACAATTATATGGTCTTTTTCATGCTAGTCACGATGTCGGAGCAACAGCTTATTTGTATTCTGAAACAATATTTCCTAAAAGTGTAAATGCTTATCGCCCATTTAAATTAAAAAGACCGCACTACGAAGAAGAGCCTGGTTTAAACTCTAATGGATATGATAGAGCACTAAATCGAAGCTTTTGGAGAGAAATGCAAAGAGGCCGCACCTCTGTTGAGAGTTTAGAGCTTCCTCCTATTTTTTCTGATGGCACATCTAGATTGAGAACAAATCAGTCTGCGTCCAACTCGCAAAACTGGCCGCAGCACACGCAAATTCCGCACCTTATAAAGGACGGAACAATAAATATTGCAAACGGCTTGACCTCTTCTGTGATATGGGGTTCGGGTTCAAGTGTTGGGGACGCCTCAAGCTCGTACGGCTCTTGGAATCATATTACACATTATATATCTCCTGGAATTGTAACAAATGGCATCGATACTCTTACAGGTACTCTTGACACTTACGGCAATCTCAATGTTCAACCATATGGAGGTTTCGTACAGCATATTTTGTATCAGCCTTACCCGTTATCGTTATTAAGTATGTGGCCTTTGGACGTCCGCGAAGACATGTTTGATGTTTTTACGGATAGCGAAGGCAATAAGGTAGTACCACCATTTCTTACTTCTAGTCTTGGCGGCAAAGGACGCCATATAGGCGTGTCTCCGCACTCTGTCCCTTATTTGCCGCCTTCAACCGTCTATGGAGGTACGGTGTTATCCGGATCCGTTAACACCGGTGTCGCTAACTGGTTGAAGTATTATATTCATGCACACCCAACCCGGCTTGGGGCGGCTCCTGGTATGGTAACCAGATCTGCTGGTGAGTTGGCTTATAGCACAAAACCAACTATTTTCTACTATAGAAGAAGCCAAACAAACCAAACAGCTAGTGCTACTTTTGTGTTCGACACGACAGCCGAGGCAAACTCTACGATAGCCTTAACTTCTTCTCATGGCCGCACTGTTATTTATAAAGCTGATGGCTCAACTAATTTACACGCTAACCCAATTGTTGTTGGGTTTTCGAAAGGCTCTTCGGCAACTGATTCTGCTGCTAATCTTGTTAACGCCATTAACGCGGTCTCTCCTGCTTCCGCAAGTGCTCATTCCGGCTCAAGTGCAAAATTTGGTCCTTATTACCCTGGCATCACCGCGTCTTACGACTCTTTGGACCCCGACAGAGTGCAAGTTTATTTAGGACAGACATCGCCAGGATACGAGGGCCAGACAAAGATTGCTACGGCCGGTGATTTTACAGATTCAACCAGTGTAAACCCTCCTGCTGAATTTACCGGAGGAAAAAATTCAGAATCAGGTTATGCTTCGCCCACAGCGTCGCTGCAGTATCTTAGACACACATATCCGTATAACACACCGTTTTACGTAACGAACAAAGTAATCGGAAGAGATCCGATGTACGATAACTACAATTCTTTCATTGGAGACATTGTTAAATATTTAGGTCGAGACTACTCTTTAGTGTCAGAATTCAAGATATCTCCTAACTACAAATATTATCATGAATATGTTGGCGGAAGAACCGCTCTTGAACGAAAAATATATGAGGTCACGACGGCACACCCAAATCAAAATTTTCTATATTCTAAACCTATTATTCGCAGAAAAAAACGCGCCCTGATTAACGGACTTCTTTCAACAAAAATAAACAACTTGTCAATTGAAGGAGGCGAAATTTCTTCTTCCGCAGGAATAGAATCTCTCTCTTTGTTGAAATCCCCTCCTCCCCATCCTGACACTGGCGAGCCACAAAGATGGAGATACGACAATAATTTTGGAGCAGTAGAAAGTAGCGCTCTTATAGCACAACCACACCACTGGGATTGGGACAGCGGAAGCGTTGTTTTCAGGGAAAAATATCTTCATACCGATGATATCATAAATTTTGCTCATCTTCTTGACCAAAAAGGGCATGGTTTTACGAAAGATGTCAATACAGTGCCAAGCAAAATAAAATTTGTATGTCGAGCAGTTAAAAAATTATTACCATATGATGGTTTTTACCCCCTTCTCAGGACAGCACAGCTTGGTACCTACTTATCAGCAGCTTTTGGTCCTTTTATTACTAGTCCTCACATGACAACAAATCAAGCTAGCTTCACGCAGCCAAGCCCACAAAAAGGCCATGATGACAATTGGGGCCTGGACATGACAGGAGACCCGGATTCAAGGACAACTGGGACTCCAGCTGGTCAGTCAGGAAAACTTAAAACAGAGCAAACACAGCTGGAATATTCAGCCGGTTTCGACGCAGCCCGATTGCAATCTCTTCTAGAACCAATGATGGCTCCCGGCATTTTGTACAACTCAATTAAATCGGGTATTGCTGTTGAATATCCAATATACAATAAGGCGCCTAGGCTGTTTGCGCCGCCTAAGATGATAACCGGTTCGCAAATGAGCGCTTCATTTGGTTATGGCGGTGGGTACATGTTAGGAGAAAGCCGAACAACACCGGCAATTTTGAAAACCGCGCCGGATTATAATCTGCCATTTGAAGCATTATACGATCCGGCTCAAGTAAGATTTGGAGTTGACAAGTATAAGGCAACGTACCTAGTACCAGATTTTACAGATTTTGATAGAATATCTTCGGCGTCATATGATGACACTCAAGATGGCACACCTGGTCATAGTGCAAACTACACATATTCTCCAAACTGCATGTTAACACCTGAATTCGATGAAGGTTGGTCAGACCCGAGCCTTCCAACTGAAGTTCCTGAGTATTTTTCTGCAATGAATAACTTTTTAGCAGAAACTATGCAATTTTTCTTAGCTGATCAAGAAATTTCTAACATAAAATTTCCAGTAGCAGTTTCTAAGCCAAAACCAAAAGAAAGTCTTGTGTTCAATGATAACAGTTCTGTGTTCTATATGAGTGTAGGGCTGCGAATGGGCCAAAATCAAATAATGTGCGAGGGCCCGCGCCGCTCTGGCTACAAGATTGACCCAACCAAGGATTTTCAAAAAGCCTCAAGCATAAGAGGGTATTTGTATGGACCACCAATAGAAATTGTTCCTTTGACTGGTACCATTAACGTTGTTGCTGATTTTGTTAAGAATATTGAAACTGGCGAATACGGTACATTCAGCAGTGTGGGGATGGACAATTATGAGAGCTATTATGCTGCTAATTTGCAAGACCCAGCTTATCAAGCATTTACTCCACCATATTTTTATGGAGAGAGCCAAATAATATTAAATCTTACTAGTTCTGTCGCCTACGAAGTTGGTGGGACAAACGGTGTTTCTCTGCCTTGGATAAAAGAAGAATCTAAAACAAACGCATTTTATTTTGAAAAATACAATGTTACTGGTGGCCTGGCTCAATGGATCCCCAATACCGCATCTGTGTCTACTGGGTCTGCAAACAGGATGAAGGTCGAAGCTAGTATCGACATTTTTAATGATCCTGTGCTGATCAAAAGGCAAGGTCAAGATGAACAATATTATTCTTGGTATATCGCCCCTAAGTGGATCTGCCCTATATTAGATTTCTCTTCTTCTTTCGCTGGCACAGGTGTCACGTTGCCGGCCGGCAATAGCAATAAACTAGTTTATGAAACGAAGCAGAACACATATCATGATGAAACAACTGGGCGATCTATGTGGGGGGGTTACGGAACAGATCCTTATGATATCAACACCATGAACGCGATGAAGGAGGTAGCAGAGATTCCTGCCAACGCCGCCGGTAAAGGAATTTATATGACGGTTGGAGATGCTTTTTCTGTTGTTGATGAATCAGCCCTGCCTTCAGATGTTGGTTTTATCAGCGGTCTCTCTGACGGCCAAGGATTCTTCACCGACAGATCGACGTATAAAAATACATTACCTCAGACGGATTCGTTGCTTGATAAATTAGGGTTCGAAAAGAGATCTTATGAAATAGGCAAGTTTGCACCACAAAAAAGCATATCTGAAGCTTTGGTCATAATACCTTATTTCGACAGAGCAATCAAACATATCGGCGATAGAGTAGTAGACTTGACCGGCGGCGGCGAAGGCCATGTCCCCGGTGATCCAGACCAAAGCTACCTGAAAATGCCCGAGTTATACGAGACAAGAGAAATTATTCCAGGGAAACACTTCCTGCCTATTCAAGAAAATGTTTTTGAGCGTATCCTATCTTCTATTCTCGCGCGCGAGCTTTATGACAAAGATAACCCAATCTTTGAAAAACTTAACGGTTCTTCCAACGCGGTACATCAGTCTGCCTTATCAACAGATTGCGGAAAGATGATTAAATCTTTGCTCGGTTCACGTAATGCGGGTAAAAATGGATATCAGCTGCCACCAGAATTTGATTTTATACACACGGATGTTAGCCCATTCCAGATGATGGTGGTGCCGTTCGAGCACGTATTAAAGAAACAAGACCTCATACACATCTATCAAGGAATCATGCCAGATATTAGCATGACAGCTGAAAAAGTTATTAGAGATATTGTCGTTAGTCCTACATCGACAGGACTTCACGACGCTCTTTTGCCAGAAGTTACCATGGGGCTTCCCGCTGACCTCGCCCTCGTCGACCCGACATTGCCGGGTTTTGATGCCGGCGTCCAGGGGGAAATCGTGCAGACGCAGATAACTGTAGACCTTCGCCCATGGGCCCCGGCTAGCTTTTTATCCCCATTGCCTTTTCTAACCCCCGTCCCACACGTATATTCAGATGAGCTTGTTAGCTACACCCACGACAGCGGTGGGCCCGACTGGCCTTCTTGGACAGCAAAAGATTTTTATAAAAATCTAAAATTTATGGTATTTAAAGTAAAGGAAAGAGGACAAAAAGACTTTAAGTCATACAGAGAAAAGCAAATTGCCCAGCAGATACGACAAGAAATAATTAAATCAGATCCAAACGCTCCGGAGCTTAGTTTTGATCTAGAGGACAAGTTCTCAAATATAAAGTTAGGTGAAGTCATCGGCCATAACTGGCCATACGATTATTTTTCTCTGATTGAAACGATTAAAGTTGATATTGAATTTAAGGTTGAAGACTAAGTGGAATTTTTTAATAAAAAAGAAGATGTTATTGATCTACAGATAACTCAATATGGCCGTTACTTGCTTTCAAAAGGAAATTTTAAGCCAGAATTTTATTCATTTTTTGATGATAATATTCTTTATGATTCTTTGAGCGCTGGTGTTATAGAGTTACAAAATGATTCTGAATTTAGAATTCGTGAAGCGCAGACAATGAAACCTCAAGTTGGCCACTCTTCTTTAGAAAAAGAGTTCGCAAATAGTTATGAACTTATTTTAACTGGCGACGAAGAGGTCGGGGCACAAGCTCTACAAAGAACCGCGGAAAAAAACTATTCTTTGCCGGCCCCCATAGGAACAAGTAATTTAAATTCTAATTACGCACCCTCATGGGTGGTAAATTTTTTAAACGGGAAATTGTCCGGGTCAGTTAGTTATATGAATTTGCAAGAAAAGAGCGGAGGAAAAAACACACTGATGATACCGCAGTTAGAAACTGAGATGATAATAGAAGGCATATCAGTGGAAAACATGGAAGGTATGGATCAAGACGAGTCCGAAGATGGCACCCTTTTATCAAATTTTGCTATAACTTCTGACGAGGAAAAGATGTTTTTTCTTTTTAAGCTGACAGAAGAGAACGGCCTATACCAAAATAAGAATTTCGATATTGAAATATTTGAAATACAAGAAGAAGAACAAGGAGACAATATGATTGAAACCTTAATACCTTTAAAATTTTTACAGCCTCATCATCAGATGAGCGCGGTGTCTTATATGGAACAAGAGATACCGGTCCCAAGCGAGATGGATGTAGATTTTTATTTTGATTTGTTTGTTGATGATGAAATAGGCGATGAAGTGCTTTGTACGTACGACCCGGTCGACGAATCAAAAGGAGTGTTTTCTGATCCAAAGACTAAAATTTGCTTGGATGTACTCGGCGAAGAGGGCACTAAGACGTTCGATATATATGAGGATGAGTCCGACGACCCAGGGGAGGTTTGCTAACACATGCTAGGAACTATACTGGATCAACATGTCGGCGGCGGCTTACTTCCGCACGTATACTGTAAAAAAATTACACTTGAAAGGTGGGACGACCCCGCCACAGCCCTAAGCCCACATTCCGTCAAAGTAACCCTTCGTTTCGAAGTTTTTGAACAAGTTAAGAAACTTTTAGAATCACAATGGTTAAACGACCTTGGCGGAGACAACCTGGCCTCATCTATACTTGATCATTTGTATATACAGCTTGTTGTATATAGAAATAGCGAAGACATCGCGATACTAAAAGCCAGTCATGACCCGTTAGGAGACCCAACGCAAAACGGAGGCAACATTTATTTAGCGCAACATAAAGGTGACGCGTTCTTACCTCGGGGCGAGATTAAAGGTGACTGGATTGGAAATGCAGCCGCCTTGCCAAAAAACGAAGGTCTTTTTTACCCCACTTCAGTGCCTTTTGAATCTCAAGGATTCGCCGGCGCCTATGTGCCGATAAAAGTTCGAACCTCTTCGTTGCTGGGAGATCTTTCTAACGCTGACGTTTTAAGCGGAGGAAAAGAAGGAAAAGTAAGAACAGAGTTTAAAGATGGTAAAGAGTATTATGTAATACCTTTTCGCACTAGCATGCAGTTCAATCCGGATATAGAAAATCTACATGATGGTCAATACAATAATCTTGGGTTTGCATTTTATACATTTTTACATACTCCGGGCTGGATGATGCATAATGATTTTTGGCAACAAGAATTTAACGAATTTTTTGAACAATATGTGGTAGAAGGCCCAGTCAACACTGAGATCGTTTTTTCGGGCGGCAAGGTGCAAGAAAGAAGAGAAGTCTTCATGGCACCCGGAGGAAAAGTCTGGGAAGGGTCTGTTCATCTGCACGCCACAGGAGACAACCCCGCGCCAGGTGGGTACGCCGGCGATGGCGGATTCGGACCAAATAGAGGCTGGATGACCGGGATGCAACACAAGCCCGGAGCAGATCAGCCTCGTCTTGAATTAGCCGAGATGCCCAATAGCAAAATAGAAGATTTTAGGTTTACGTTAAAACCTGAGCCTTTATCCTCCTATGTTGGCTTCGGCGCCACGCCCGGAGGATATGTTCCTGAGTCTGGAGTATCACAAATACCCACTGAAGGTCTTGGCCCTGGCTATAAAAATCTTTTAGACCTACAACATACTTTTTTAAGCCCTTTTCAAAAAGAAACACGCAGATATCTTCAAAAAGTTGGAGGCGATCCATATACTGGAAATGGTGTGCACAGTCTTTTTGACAACGATAGCGAGTATTCCAAACTGTATGTTTGCAGGGATGTCGGCAACAATGCCCGAGGCTTGTTTTTTATAAATTTTGAAAACTTATTAACTAATAATTCTTATGTTTATCCGACGCTAGTCAATAGAGAGTTGACTGAGCAGTTCAGCGCGCCCTCTTGGCTGCTAAAACAAGAATATAAAGACGAAATATTAAGCTATTCTAAAATATTAGAACTTCGTCTTTATAGGGACCGGGTTAAAAAGCAAACCATCAACACTTACGAAAAGTTTGCAAATGACGAATTTTATGAAGAACCATCACAATTGGTAGGTAAGATAAGCGATTTAGGTGGTTACAACTCTCCAATCCAAAGCCCTGAATTAGCTGAACTTTCGCTAGGGGGCATAAACGGAGATTCATTTGCAAATCGTTTTTTCATGTTTTCTGATACTTTTCCCGGTGCGCACAGCGCAGGTAAGTATCAATATCGATTAGAGCTAGACTTTAAAGATGGGACTTACCACTTTTTATATAAACTGCTGAGAGATCTTGAGCACGCGAAGGTAAATCTTGAATCTTATTATGATTTAGCCAGCTCTGGCTTTGTAAAAGACGGGTTAAATATAGAATATTCTGCCGGATACGTAGGAGATTTAAAACATCCAGATTCTTATTTAAAAGCAAATTTTAAATCTTATTTTGACGATACTTATGATAGTTTTCGAGATCCTGAATTTGTTGATGCTGCATATAAAAGATTTGAAAACAGTAATTATTTTCCTTGGGCCGAGGCACCGCCTTTAATTTCCAAGATGCAAGAAATATTTAGCATATTTCCTAACTTTAATGAATTCGAACCGCTACAGCCCCAAATTCTTGCAATGATTGATCCTGTTTTTGGTTCTCCTAAAGGAATATCATTTTTTATAAGAATGTTAGGAACATGTATCACGAAAGTAGAAAAATTAATTGGCGCTACAAAAATAAGTAAAAAGTCTGATTTAAACACCGTTAGCCTAGGCGCTGACACAACCACTCAATATAACTTAAAAAGCCATTTTGGTTATGATATATCTTCTGATTCTGTCATTTACGAGCATCACACTTTTGATCATCCAAACGAAATATTCGAGTCGGTTCAAAACGAGTCCGTATATGTAGACTACTTGTCAGTTGGGTTGCCACTAAGTGAAAACTTTTACGGATTACGCAGTCTTTCGCCCGAATATTTTGATAACCGGTGCCGTCTTGATACTTTAAAGTTTTCCCAAGCAGCGATAACTGATTTTAATGGAGAACTCGGTTTAGATTCTGGTGCTCTTACCCCTGGCAATATCGCTATGTTCACGCAAGGGGGAGATGGAGACAATGCTGTTGTTTATGACATTAGCTTTAGTCCTGACAAGCACGACTCTTTTTCAAACCAAGCATATTCTTTCTTGACACCTTCAATCATTACCCTGTCCAACACATCTAACGGATCGGAATCTTATAATTTTTATCACTCTTCTTTTTCACCAGAAGCAATGGGTTATGTTGCCGGCGATTTGCCGGTCTTTCCAGGTGAGATCTCTGGCCTCCATAAAGACTTTAGTACGTGGTTAAATTACGAAAAATTATTAGTAGCGCTATCAAATTACAAATTAAGCGTCACAACGAAGGGTTCCTTAGACTTGTCAGATGCTTATCATGATGGACAATACTCTGGGGTTTCTGACCCACTAGCTTTTGAAACAAAAGAAGTTTATAAGCGCTATTTTGAGAATGTTAGTTTGACTATCCACGGTCAAGACGCACACAGTAACTTTTATGGAGGTGAACCTGTACCTTCTTTACCGATTGAAAAACTTGACCCGGAACAGCCTTATGATCTACAAGCAGACTATTCAGATTCAGCGATGATGTCTAGTGAATATTTTAAATCATTAACACAAAATCAAAAACAGAATATAATTAAAATTCCTAAAGGGTCAACATCACCAGGCGCAACAAGTATGTCCTTTTATTCAGAAAATCTTCCAAATAGTTTTAAAATATATTGGGTACATAAAAATAGAGAGAATTTTGGAAACTTAAACCCAGCAAACTCAATAATGCAAACAGCGTTTGCAAATCCTTCTGCCTTCAACCCGTTCTTTTTTGTCCACATGAATATGACAGCCAAGATTCAAGTCTTTAGAGGTACCTCTTTTCCGAAAAAAGATGAGAATGCCTGGTCCTTGATGAAAGAAGAAGATCTAAATTTGAATAATGACGAAAAATTATTTTGCAGAATCAGATATTATAGTGAAAAATTTGTTCAGGGCATACAGGAGTGCTTGCCCGTGTTAGACAAATATTTCTTGGTATACCCAGAGGCAAAAGCAGGCATACCTCCTTATGTGCCAGCGCCATATGTTCCGGAACCTGAAAAAGCTATTGAACTTCCCGGACCTAAGGTGTGGGAAGCACAGCATGTAGAAAAAATAAGAGAATTTAGGACAATGACCGAAAAAGGAATCTCAGACGATGGCATGCGAGACCCGTTACCGCCGTATGAAGAAATATTTGGCCCAGACCCGGTTCCCACAGACCTTCCAGTTGCCGAAGTAGGCATCGTCACCGCGCCGCTCGCTGTCAATGTCCCCGCGCAGGCTACGCCAGGCCAAGACGCGCCCAGCACGCAGACTGATTTTGAATATCAAGCGAACACTGGTGTTGTGGCCGGCATCGAGGTACAAATAAGCGTCGACACCACGCCGTCGGCTCCTGGGATGGGCGCCGACACAGGTCCTGATATTGGCGGCGGCGGCAATTACGGCGGCGGTGGCGGCGGAGGCTACTAAATGATGTTAAAGAGGTGTAAAATAAATGGCAGATTCATTTGACTTAGTCGGAAAAAGAAAAATATTGGTTGATCCCAGTAGCTATGAATCTGTTCCTCGCGACCCCAGCGACGATTGGACAGCGGCCGGTGGATATGGCCCTGCAAGCCATCTATTTGGCCCGCAACCTTGGCTTGGGTCTTCAATCGCGTTAAACTATCAAGTGACCGCTTTGGGTGGCGAATATTCTCTCGCTGCAGATCCGGTTAAAGATACCCTTCGTGTCGCCTTAGGATGCAGTTGGGAGCACCGGCAGGCAGATTATCCAGGCGGCCCTCACGACGATGTTGCATCGTATAAGATTTTTTCGAACAAATGGAACACAATAAAAGTCTTCTGTAACAATCCCTTAACAATGGAGAGCTGTTCAGAGCCAGTAGAAATTGAGGGTCTAGGTGACTGGGGCTTAACTGGCGCATCAACAAGAGAGAGAATTGCTTTAAATTGTCATGTTGACCAGGCTAAAAACACGAACTCCGATAATGGGTTATCTAACCACTTGTTTTATTGGGGATACTTAATGAAAACCGGGATTGTTAGTGATACTGGCGAACAGTTAGAGCCAATTGTCGACGCGTCGACTACTTTTGTTGATCATTACCATGAAACTTTTTTACCTTTCCACGAAAAAGAGCTGCTATCAAAGCAACCCGCTGGAAAAGCATTTTATGCAGGATATTCGACGTATTATAATGAACGCCTCAAAAGCTACTATTACGAATCAGTAATAGGGTCGCCATTAAAAGATGGAGTGCAAAATTCTATCCCTTCCATATACGGATTTCTTCGTTTAGTTAAAAATGACGAATTGGTTGAAAACAGTTTTCTTGATTTAACCAAACTAGAAAATAGTATTAGAGAATATTATTGGGACGAGGATCAAACTACGCCAAAATCTGACTTATATACAAATTTGCTTCAAAATTACCCTTTAGAAACATTAATAACTTTATATGGTACTGTTGGTAACGAAGGATGGGATCCTTGGTATCCGGATTTAGGTTGGGTTGGCACTGCAGACATCGGCACAAAAATAATTGAAAAATTGATTACGATGACCTATGTTAATGGCCAGGGCGGCACAACAAAACTTGACGTCGACGGGTTGTATCAAGACTACTTTAACGAATTCGCAAATCGTCTATCAACAGATACTAGACTTTTTCTTGATTCTGACAGCGAAAATAGGAGGATCGAAGCTTTAGAGCGTATAGGTACCAATTTAATTTTTAGTCCGAATATGACGCCATTTATGGACAAAATTGAGAAGTATAAGAAGAATTTTCCCTTCTATGCTGAGTTGGAATTTTCCGCCAAGCTATTAACGTCGTTGGGCGATGCAATCAAGAAAACACATATGACATCGTTTCTTGGCAATACTATTGCCGCCATGTCTTTCGGTGGTGAAGCAGCAACCTTCAAGGCTGATTATTCAAGTGAGACGTCTTTTATAGAATACTATGAAGAAAACGTGTATAAAGACCTGCAAGCAGAATTAGAATACTCCACCGGGGAACTAACTCCGGCAAAATCTTTTAAAATTTTGGATGTGCCTAGCATTTTTGCAAAATGGCTTAACAATGGTGATTATTATCAAGGTGACCATGAGCCACTGACACAAGATAACAATTACACGCCAGACACACAAGACGTTAGGAACTACGTCACTTTTGTACGAAACGATCTTGATGATGCCGTCAATCTAGACGAAAACCAAATGTTCAAGACCTTGTTTGGGGCTGCTTTTTACAAAAAAATTACCGAGTTGTACAAACAGAATCGTAGGTCTTATATCGACATTCTAAAAGGCGTACCGGCATACACAGAAGACATTTTTTATAAAATAGAAAAACTTCGCAAGCTGCCAAATGAAGATTCTTTTTCTGTTGTGCAAAATATATTAATACCAAACACCTCTGATTTGAATGTAGCCAAATTTATTGACACCCAGGTTAAATATGAAAATGCTGCTGTTTACAGGTACAATGTTTATTGTGAAAGAGTCGTTTTTGGCTCTAAATACATATATTATTGGGTAAACGGGGGAGAGAACCTCAACCCTAATGATAAACAAACCGGCTTCACGAAGGCAACGGAAGAACAACCCGATTTGCCGCCAGAAGATCTAGCAACATTTAGTGTTGGATTGGGAGAATCACTCAATACAAGCGCCAACGGCTCCATTGCGTCCAGAGACCTATCAGCTGTTTTAGATGTTCAGGTCCACCCTTCTATAAAAATGGTGGAAGACCTTATATTCTCCACACCAGACATACTAATAATGGATAAACCGCCGGTTCCACCATATGTGAATATCGTACCATATAGAGCAGTTAACAATAGAGTAAAAATATTATTGGACGGTCTTTCTGATCGGTACAGTGCTTACCCAGTGTTTTTAGTTGACGGTGATCAAGAGTCGTTTGAAAGAGTCAGGGCCGCTCAGTTGTCCCCTGTCCACCCAGACGGCCGTTATAAGATTGAATTTGGCTCAGATGACCCTGTAACAAGCTTTCAAATATTTAGAATTGATTTTAAGCCTACTTCATGGACAGATTTTAAATTTTATAAATCAACTAGCGGTGTTTTTGAAGAACAAATCTTACCAAATACTAAATATTATTATACATTCAGATCAGTTGACACGCACGATCACGTGTCGAACCCTTCTAATGTTTATGAAGTGGAATTAATAGATGAAAAAGGTGCCGTACGACCATTGATAAGAACTATTTCTATGGAGCCGGTTGAAAAGAAGAGCATCATGAAGGAATGTAAAAAATATATTTATTTAAAACCAACGCCTAAGCAGCTGCATTTTGCTGCCGGCAACGAAAGCATATTTTCTGACTCTGGAGCAACCGCCAAGAAAAAAAGATATAAAATGAGGGTGACCTCAAAGGGTAGCGGCAAAAAATTAGACATTAATTTTGCATTTCATAAAAAAATTACAGAAAGTGATTAAACATAATTAAAATATTCAACTATTTATAGAGGAAAGGAGTACAAAAATGGCATTTTTAGATAATTCTGGCGATATTATACTCGATGCAGTTTTGACAGATACAGGAAGATTGAGGTTGGCGCAAGGGGATGGTAGCTTTAAAGTCACGCGTTTCGCCCTAGGCGACGATGAAATAAATTATGGTTTATACAATAAAGACCATGCTAGTGGAAGCGCATATTATGACTTAGAAGTACTTCAAACCCCCATCTTGGAAGCGTTCACGAACAACGCGGCCAGCTTGAAAACGAGGCTTATGTCTATTTCTAGAACAAACATTTTGTTCATGCCAATATTGAAACTCAATAAAAATGATGTTGATTCTGACACAGTCGGACAAAATGGGTATTCAAAAACTTTTCAAAGGGAAGACAAAGATGTTGCAGGCGCCGTAACTTCTGCTAAGTCAGATCCAAAGTTTTATATTGCTGTAGACCAAGACACCTTTGGCGCGTTGTTATATTATAGGACCTCAGGAGCTGCACCGGATAATTCTTACGGACCTGGCGAAGTAAAATTGCGAGGAGTTATCCAAGGATACAATGCCGGGGCAGACCAACGAAAAGATCTTGTTAGAATTGATCAAGGTCTCGACACGGATCAGATCGCAGCCCTCCTAGGCTTAGACTCTGATTTAGTAGAGACGTCTTTCATTATTGAAATGGATTATAGGTTAGGCAGACTTAAACCTGTTGCAAACGATCAAGTTGCCCCTGTTAACTTTATTGACGACGACAATATAGCAACTTATTACGTAACCAGCGCGGACTATGTAAATACTGTTCGCGCCCCGGCTGACGCTAACAATGCCGGCTCGAAAAAGCAAGAAGACCTGGTAAGCACAGATCCTCAGGTGTTTAAAGGGCCGAGAGGTAGTACTGTACAGTTCAGAATTCAAGCTTCGCAAGAGTTAAATTCTTCTACTTATCTCTTCACGCAATTAGGATCTTCAGAAGATGCAGATGCAGCTAACAATCTCTTTGGTTTCTTAACAGGTGGAAATGACAAATTGGTTGATGGCAAAACAACCTATTATCTAGATACGACTATACGCGTAATCGGAGCCAACACTGGTTTTAGACTAGATATACCTGTCCGATACGTTAAAATAGCATAAGGTGAAAAAACAATGGCAAGTACTTTTAAAGCACTTTTAGGTGATGATGTAGTAAACACGAGAACTTTACTACATGAAGCAATTCCAATTACCGGAACTATAGTTTCTGGAACATACAATGTCGGCACTACAGAAAATAATATTAAGAACTTTTCTCACGGCATGTTTCAGTCTGTCTATGACTATCCTTTTTTAAGCTCTTCTTCTAACCACATTTTTGATGTTACATTCGGTATTAGCTCGAACGCTAGCTCTTCTGTCAACACTCAAAACGCCAAAAAGATGAATGTTTACAATCAGATGGCACAAGTTTTGATGGGTTATACTACCGGTAGTCAGATAAGAAAATTCGATTCAGACGGGACACTTGATGATCAAGGCTCTGGTATTATGGATCATTGCTTTTTCCTTAATTTTTCTCGTCTTTTGACTAAAGACGAGGTCAAAAAAGGCCAGTTTAGACTAACCATGCAAACCTCTGGCGCCCTCCCGGCCGGAAGTCCAGTCCACGGTGCCACAGAGGGCACGCAGCTTGTTTTTGGAGATTACGATTCTACTAATGAATATCGAACATCGCCTGCCGGTGATTATGGTCTCATCTTCTCTTCTTCTGCCGACGCATCTACAAACAGTTTAAGTTGCGGATTGATATTCTATCAAGCCGGAGTTGTAGTGCTGACCTCTTCAATCTTTTCCCCTCTAGGGGTCAGTGGATCTGGTGTACCTTATGCTGATGGCGGCCTCCTTAACTATGGCGAGATGTATAATGGTTCATACTTTGGCATGAATCCAAATATATTTGGGTCTGGTTCAACAAACACGAGCGCCAAGCCACACGGTGGGCCAATGAAAACCGCCATTACTGGCGCAACCATACAGCAGCTAGCTAATGGTTTTCGCCACAGAATTCAAAATGTTACTTTTAACAACACCATCGAGCTGAATTCAGCAATTTACTTTTGTCGTATTAATCACAACGAGTATAATTACAGCTCAAATCCAACATATGTTTCTGGCAGCAAGCTGGTTGTTAAGAACAATGTTAATGATTTGCCGATCTCATATATCACTACTGTTGGGCTCTACTCTTCAGACAACGAGTTGCTGGCGGTTGCTAAGCTATCAGAGCCGATTAGGAAGGATCCAAATACGGAGTTGACATTGAGGGTACGGCTGGACTACTAGCGAGGATCGGCGATGCCCTCACATTATTCCAAATATGGAAACTTTTTTAAGTTTGGTAGAGATGATATTTTTCACAACAGGATAAAAGTACTTCCTAAAGTTGAATTTTTTATCTATAGTGGATCTGTATATTACAATAATGAAAACCAGACAGCTATAAATTCGCATACGCCTCAAGGTCACATCAATCTTTACGAACTGAATGTTCACAGAGATTTACATCCAAATGACGCTAGTAAAGAAATGATATATCCTTTTATAACAAAAGGAGGATCGTTCACTAGTTTTAAAACCATTAGCGCTGATAAATTTAATCATGATTTTAGTTTTGGAGACATTTTATCAGGCTCGTATCCTTTAACTTCTACTATTTCGATAGACCGCTACGATGCTAGTTTTGTCGGAGAAAAGAAAAAAAGATTGTACGCCCTGAAGAGTACTTTAGACTTTCATTCCAAACTTAGTCCTCACTACGCTTACTCTTCACCTCTAGGGAACAAAGAAGATCAAATTATAAATTTGATTAGCATTCCTTCGATATTTTTTGGTTCAAGTATAGACAAAGGCAGCGTAAAACTTAAATACTATATAACTGGAAGCCTCTTGGCAGAAGCTTGTGACACTTTAAAAAATGGTCAATTGATACAAACAACAGGTTCTACTGTTGGACAAACTGTCGGAGTCGTTTTGTACAACGAAGGCTTCATAATGCTGACTTCTAGCGCAGCACTTTCTGGCGTGACAGAAAAGTATTTACCAAACAATTCGAATGAGCTGCCTGCTAGTTGGCAATATTTTGGAGCGACAGGATCCGCGGATTATCCTTCATCTAGTTTTGGTATTGAATTCAACGGTGTAAACTACATAGAAACGGTAACAATGTTCGCGCATGCCAAAGAAGGCGAGCTTAATTTCTCAAACAACCCAACTTTTATTAGTGGAACTTATGCAGCGTCTTCCGCTAGTCAGATTTATATAGAAGACCCAAAAACAAATATTAAAAATATATTATCAAGTAGTTACCCCGAGTACAGCGCCAGTTATAAGCCTGTTACTTATATTTCTAAAGTTGGCATATATGATAAAAATAAAAACCTAATCGCAGTCGCCGGTTTAGCCAAACCAGTAAGAAAGTTAGAAGAAAGAAGTTATACATTTAAACTTAAGCTAGATATATAGTATAATTTAATAATGATTTTGGGATTAGACATAAGCACTAGTATCACTGGCGCAACTATATTAAATGAGGAAGGCGAGGTGATTTATAATGAAGCTTGGGATACCAGAAAATATAAAGATTTTTTTAAAAAAGCAGAACATGTTGAAGGACAGCTTAAAAACCTTCCTAAAGGGATCAAAAAGGTCTATATTGAGCAATCTCTCCAGTCTTTCAGATCTGGATTCTCCTCTGCAAAAACTTTGTCAACTCTTTCTCGTTTTAATGGCATTGTTTCATGGATGGTATACAGAATATTACAGATTGAACCTGAGTATATAGCAGCGACAAGCGCTCGAAAGAAAGCCGGAATAACCGTACCGAGAGGGACAAAGGCAAAAAAATGTGTTGTTCAATATATAATTGACAATGTCCCATCGGTTTCTATAACTTATACTAAGCACGGCAACGTTAAACCTGATTGTTATGATAAGGCAGACAGTTGGGTGATCGCGAAAGCAGGCTGGTCTGGATGTCAGAGGAAAAAAAGTTAACCATTCTTAAAGAAGTTTTAGGAGATTACTATGCTTCAAATAATGAATACCTATTTTTTTGTCCCAAATGCGACCACCACAAAAAGAAGCTATCTGTAAATTTAGTTAAAAGCGCGTTTAAGTGCTGGGTATGCGATTGGTCCGGACGAAACTTATACCGTATAATAAGAAAATACGGTGGCCAGCAGGCTCGATTTAACTGGAGAAGCTTCGATCAGAAAATTGAAATAGAAAATTTTGCTGATAAACTTTTCGGTACCGAAGACGTATACACACCAGAGACAATCTCTTTGCCACAAGGCTTTGTTTCTTTAGTCAATAAGAGTTTGCCCAATACGTCGATACGCCCGATGAACTATCTTAGCAGTCGTTTTATAGACAAGAACGACATAATGAAGTGGAAGATTGGTTATTGCGCTGCTGGAAAATACAATGGTAGAATCGTTATACCGTCCTTTAATCTTACTGGCCATGTGAATTATTTTGTAACGAGAACGTACGACGGCTCTTGGAAAAAATATTTAAACCCGCCAGTCAGCCGCGATATCATTTTTAATGAGTTATATTTAGATTTTGATGAGGAATTGGTGATTGTAGAGGGGGTGTTCGATGCCATAAAAGCCGGCGAAAACTCTGTTCCTTTGTTGGGCTCTACCTTAAATGAGAATTCCTATCTTTTTCACAAAATTGTGAAAAACGATACTCCTGTATATCTCGCTTTGGATTCTGACGCTGAAAAAAAACAAGATGGACTCATTAAGCTGTTTTTAAAATATGACATTGAGATTTATAAAATAGATATCGGACCACATAAAGATGTTGGAGAAATGTCAAAAGAGGTATTCTTGTCGCGAAAACAATCAGCGACCTTTTTAAGTTCTGACAACTATTTATTGAGCAAGATTGCGAGGATATGAATTCATGGCTGAAAAAATAAATTTAGAAAACCCCAAACATGCTGACTTTTTGCGCACATACCTTTTCGAACCGATCGAACTTTTGGTCGATGAATTCGGTGACGAAGAAGTTCATCAAGCATTGATTAAACTTTTGCCCGGTTACCCGGAAGATATAACACTAGACGAAGCAATATCGCCGATGGCGATCCTGAAGCTTCTCGGCAAGGGCGGCAAGAAGGTCGGCGGGAAGGGCCTCAAATCAATGAAAGGTTTAGCCAAATGGACCGGAGGCGCTTTGCTGGGCCTCGGGGGAGCTGGCATGTCCATGCTCGGCGGCGCCGCAGCCAGGTTTGCGGGGAAGAATATCGATCAGGATGTAGAAATTGATGGAATCACCACAGACGACGCTCTAAACGTGACACCAAAAGGTGATATTTTAAAATTAATCACACAGTCCAACAAGCTTTTGCAAGCGATCACACAGCTCTTGGGCGCGAACACAAAAGAACTAGGAGACATGGACGACAACTTTGATGATCTTCTTTCTGTTCAAACGGGTTTATCGAAGGGAGCGGTGAAGGGCCGGCAAGCCACAGGAGCAGGAGACTTGGAGGCGCCCTATCCGGGCCTTACCTCCTCAGGTCTTCCTGGCTCCTCTCCTGACAAAAAGAAACCTGCAGCGAAAAAATAATAA
>TARA_R110000824_G_scaffold5670_9_pt1 | contig 57552 bp, 44 predicted proteins | sample TARA_R110000824 | Tara Oceans TARA_R110000824 (sample SAMEA4397747) | marine metagenome | biome: Polar Biome; feature: [MES] marine water layer (ENVO:01000295) within the mesopelagic zone...; material: water (ENVO:00002006), including particulate matter (ENVO:01000060) such as......
TGGAGGCGGAACAAATACCGACACAAGTAATATTGATCTAGGTGTATATTATAAATTTAATGAAGGTAACACAGGTAATGATACCCAAGACGTAGTAGTATTAGATTATTCTGGTAGAATTTCTAATGGTAATTTTGTAGGCTACACAGGCAGTTACGGACAAAGGAATCTAGGCTCTGCCCTTGATGACGCTGGTTACACAGAACCTAAAGACCCTATAATTTATACATCTCATCCACAATATATTTCTATTAAACAAGAACTAATGAATTCAGGTAGCTTGTGGAATAATCAAAATGCCAATTCTATTCATTCATTTTTTCCAGAATGGGTTCTTGCTGATGACGAGTTCAAAGGTGATTTAAACCTTAAACGCTTTTCACAGACTTTAGCATCATATTTAGATGAATTGACAATTCTTATCCAAAAGCTACCTCGCTTAAGGGATGTTGAATATTTAAGCGGCAGTCATAAGCCTATGCCATTTTCTAATAAGAAATTAGAATCAATGGGTTTTAGTACATATGATCTTTTTAGAGATGCAGAAAAAATAGAAAGATTTTTAGATAGAAATGAACAAGAAAATTTTGAAGACAAGGTTCATAATATAAAGAATTTTATTTATGATAATGTATACAATAACTTAACTTCTATTTTTAAATCAAAAGGAAATGAAAAATCTCTAAAACAGCTGCTGCATACAATAGGGATCGATGAGGATATCTTTAAAATTAATCTTTATGCTAGTGATCTAACATATGAATTATCAGATAATTACAATTATGTTTCTAGAAAGCGAAAATTATTAGATTTTAATAAAGCAGAAAATAACTTCGGCACTGTATATCAAACATCAAGTTACAACTCTGCATATTCTTACATATCCGGATCCCCCGGGCCCGGGCCATCTGGTCTTATAACAACCCCGCGAACCTACGAAGTTAATGTATTGTTCTCAGAACAAGAAGCAGTATCAATACCACCATATAAACATTTTCAGCAAGTATCGTCTTCTATTTTTGGAGCCCACACACAACAAAAATCTAATTGGACCAATCCCACAGTAATGACTTGGGATGAAACTGATCCGGCCAATTTCCAAGTTTATGCGGTAAGAGAACAGGTCAATAGTTCAAAAGCAAAATTCGTCATGACTACAACAAACGGTGGTTTGCTTGTGGGCAAGGTGCCGAATGCATCATCAACATTTAATGGCCTCGCCGCGCTTAACGCCGACAATGGGACAACGATAACACTTACAAATGCAGACGGCTCTACCCATTCTATCAACACAAATTCGAGTTTACTTTATTCTGCTTATGGTTGGGCGGCTATCGGCACTCAGACCATCTCCAGTACTGCACACGCAACACAAGCGTTGCACAACGCTTTTAGATACGCTATATCAACTGGTGATTTGAAGATGACTCTGACTCCAGCCTCATATACCTCTGAGACAGAGATTACACTAACACAAAACATAGAAGGCTCCGATGGCAATACATCAATAACACTACCTGCCAATATTATTGCGAATGGAACTACTGGCGCCGGAACTGGAGTTTTTACTGGTGGTGGTACCACCGAACGGCACGTGCTAGAAAGTGATTATTTTGAAATATATGATAATGAAAAATGGAATTTATCTGTAGCAATCCGCCCCACAGAAATTGAAGTTGCAGATAGGGTCGTATCAGGCACAACCGGCCATGGCGCAGATGAAAATTATACTGTAGAATTTAGAGGGTTTAATACCAAAGCAGAGATTGTTGAGAATTTCTTTATATTATCTGGCACCATACCAACAACTTATGGTGTCAACGCACTGACAAGTTCGACGAGAATTTATGCTGGTTCTCATTACACCAATTTTACTGGTTCGCTTCGAGAAAAATCAGATGTTAAAATGGCTAATGCAAGAGTGTGGTTAAAATATTTAGAGAATAAAGAACTTGTATATCACGCGCGCGATATAGAAAATTACGGCACCATCGACGCTTACCGAAATAATTCGCTTAATAATACTGCAATGCAAAACCAGTATTTACACAATTTCGATACGCTAGCTTTAAATTGGGAATTCAGCAATTTGTCTACATCTGATGCATCTGGAGAGTTCCTAGTGAACGATGTAACAACTGGCTCGTCCGATCGCTTTGCTGACAAAGCTAGCTTGGGTGATGTTTTGTATCGAGGCCATGACGGACTAGGCGCAAACTTTCCTGCTAGTAGCGAAAATATATTTGATGTTAATTATATTCCAGTTGCTAAGCAAAGGCTGCCAGAGGTTTTAAATGATATAGACATGATTAGTATTCTGACTGAAGATGATGAAAATTTCCCGTCAGAAAGAGCATTGCCAATTAGATATTTACTAGCAATTGAAAAGAGCATGTATCAAACCATTTCCGAAGAAATGATAAATGTTTTTGCCACTGTTAAAGAGTTCAATAATGTCATCGGGCACCCAGTTAACAGATATCGACAAGAATATAAGGCGTTAGGAAAACTGCGCCAAATGTTCTTTGATAAGGTTGAGAACGTTCCTGATATTGAAAAGTACGTTGAATTCTTCAAGTGGTTCGATTCTTCAATCAACAGAATGATGCAGCAATTAATTCCTGCTTCTACTTGGCAGATTAGTGGAGTTGGCGATACAATTGAAAGTCATGTCTTTGAGAGAAACAAATATTGGAATAAGTTTCCAACATTAGAAAACAAGTTTCCCCCCATCCAAGGTCAAATTTTAGGAATTAACGAACATCTATATGAATATGACTGTGGATATCCAATACCGAGAAAGGCTGCTTCTCGTAATATCCTCAAAATCCTCGGCGACCTCGCTGACGATGATCGGCTTACAGTTAATGTACCCACCACAGCCGGCGGCGCTGGTTACGACATAACTATCAGGATTGTTGCCGATGCCGACGACGGCACAACAAATGAAGTACAGGTCACACGGACAGGGACGACCAACACACGAAACAGGATCGCACTCGCCATTAGCGGGCTTGATTCGACTGTGGTTAAATATGGTGCTGGATCTGGCGATGTAACCAATGGCATCGCAGGTATCACCGCTGTCGGCAGTAACAATGATACTATAATTGTAACTGCAACCCAGCCAGGCGCTGTGGGTAATGAAATTGTGTTTACAGATGTTGAAGGGACAATGGTTGCCGCCGGCAGTGTAGGTTCTTCACCAGCAAGTCTCGCCGGCGGCACAGGCGGACTCGAAGATGGTAATTGTCTTTGGTGGAAGGACAGAGCGCAGAGAGACGCCTGGCCTTTAGCTTCTGGAGATTCCAACGTTGATTCTGATAAAGAACAAATTAGAAAAGTTTTAACAACTGAGATTACTTCGTCCGCACCCACTCTGGTTAATAGTGATGGTAGCACATATTATGGATCAACTTACGTCATTAGAAATTTATCAAAACCGTATAAATTTGGCTTTGATAGAAGAAAAATTATTCATGGTGGTCCAAATGGTGACGACAACCAACGCAAGTACGACTATCTAACTCCAATTATTAGATCTTTTGGTGATAACACAGATTGGTTAAACATTTCTTTGGACATACCAGATTCTGCATCTTATTGTGTTTGCGCGCCAGATGTTGCTGAAAAGAGAAGATTACAGTTTACAACGATAAGATATGAGAACAGTCAAGAGGTTCCTTATCAAAAGGGAAAAGGCGATTTGTTCGCTCCGTTTACTATTTTCAGTTCTTCAGCAACCTGGGGTTATAAATCGGCTGCCATGAATGCGTGGGGGTTGGATTTCAACGACATACATCACGATGTTTATGGCGATGATTATGAAATTCCAATGCAGAGTCCGTTTACAGAGAAGAATGTTGGCGGAAAACAGGTAAGACATCACAATATTAATATTGATTTACATGATTCAGAAGACAATAGGGGCGAGTTTTATAATGTCCTAGGCGACGGCACAGGCTTGAATTATCATTCGCCTGACCGACCTGGAAGCCACAAGGCTCGATCGGTATATTTCCGCGATGAAACCGCAAAACGTCCTGTAAATATTAGAAATATTCACACAACAGGTGCTCTTGGAAGCCCAAGTGGAACTCTTGGTACCGTCGGCGGCAATTACTTAATGCCATATGAAGTCGTTCAGATCACAGGCCGCGATAGCAACAATATGTTTCTCCGAGATTTGTTTAACTATGGATCCATACAAGACGGTGTCGCCATGCTTCCATGGTGGTTCCGACAGCTTGAGGCGCCATCAGCGGCCATTAGCGGAGTTGTAGATCATAATCTTTTTGGTCGTTCTGGGTCGTTAGATGAATTTGGAAATCTGCGTAGAAATAAGATTGTCTTTGCTGAACGATTTTCTGCTCCTGGCGGACCTGAATGTCTCTCCAGGGGTTATCTAGATGACACGTCAGAGACTTATTCTGTATATAACACAATGAATTACAGAAATCAGAATGTGCGTCAAGCACTTGATACCTTGTGGACTATCCATTCTAATAAATTTGGTATAGCGTCTATCGACACCGAAGTACAGGCCGCCGGCAATGTCCTCGTAATGCCTGGCGATCAAGTGGATAACGATCGATTTATAGTCAATATTCCAACTACCATGGGCGGCGCTGGTTACGACATAACTATCAGGATTGTTGCAGACGCCGACGACGGCACAGCAAATGAAGTACAGGTCACACGGACATCGCCGACGAACACACGAAACAGGGTCGTGCTCGCCATCCTCGGGCTTGATTCGTCTGTGGTTAAATATGGTGCTGGGTCTGGCGATGTAATCAGTGGCATCGCAGGTATCGGAGCAATCGCCGGAGCCGGCGACACTATATATGTATATGCATCCTCCAATGGTGTCGATGGTAACAAAATCACCTTTAGAGATATTGAAGGAACAGCTGTTTCCGATAGCCCCGCCGGTGGGCTCCCGCTCCAGCCAGTAACATTAACTGGTGGTGACTCAGAATCTCCTTCTTATCATAAGATTTTTGGCAATTCAATGCAAAGATTAGAGCTTTCCACTGATACTGCAGTTTCTTCAGACGCTCTTTATTCTGGTGTTGGCATTACTGCTAGCCATGATAATATGTGGGTTACACATCATATTCCAAGGTCTGATTATCAATATTCTTGGATTACTGCATCTGTTAATAGAACAATACGCAATGCTGCACAAGAAACCGAAAGGGCACTGATCGAAAGACTCACAGGTCATGCTCCTGCAAGTGGTTATATATCAGGTAGTTTTGAGGCCGGTTGGAACATAATTTCTGGCACTAGTCATTTTGTTCCGGCAATAACATTTATGTCTGCGGGTAAGGGCCCTATTTTGGGTATCGGCGCAAAAAACGACGCTTATACTGACAATCTACCGGGATCAACATATTATGATGACGCTCGAAATCAGGGCAGAGGAGATCCTTTGTGGCATCCCTTCATAAGTCTCAATATGATAACATCAGAGCCGATTGCCACAGCAAGCACTTTTACAGAAACCTTTGGTGACGAACGCGGAACCTTCACGTATGTTTATAAGAATCTCACGGGATACGCAGTATCCGGCCCGCCTAAGAGCCCATACACGCAGAATCCCGACCCGGTTTTAGACTATCCTGGCCTTACTGCTTACGTCCCTGCTCGCCCTTCATATTTTAACAATACTATATTAGTATCTACAACGGCTGAACTTGGAGATAACATTTTCGATCCTCAACAAGTTGCTCACAATCTGATTCCTGAAAACGTCGGTGGTACCGCTCCTCAATCTCAAAAAGGCGGCGGCATATTGTTTAATGGCCTGATGCATGAACGCAGCGGTCCATATGGATGGTGTACATGGAAACAGCTCCGCGGCGAGCAACGCCCATTGGCTAAATATTTTAGAAAAAATAATATTATTTCTCTAATAACAAAAGCGCCGTTAATTGGCCTGGACGTCCAAGCCCAACGAGATGGCGGACTCAAACCATGGGTAAGAGCTGGCGATCGCCGGATAGACCATGTTACCGAACCACCCTTGGCTAGTCGATATAAACCTTTTAATCAATATTTAGATCTAGTAACTGAATTTGCCGGGCAACCCGGCGGTCCCAGCCCGGGCATATTAACAAACAAAGAAACCGTTAAACTAAGATATACTCATGGGAACAATCAAAGTTCATTTGCCAGCAATAAATTAAACAATATTTTAAACACCTGGAATAGATCTAAACAGCTTTATCATGATATAAGAAAATATTATTATTATCCAGCTGGTGATATTCCCTCCAACGCAAACCCTCTAGATACTATGATAAGGCTAGATTATAAAGAAGTCTTATTTCCTAGAGAAAAATATATATATTTAAATGAAACTCGCGCACGCACACAGTTTGATGTCGTTTTTTGGAAAGATACAAGAATATCCGAATACCGAGCTTTTACAGATGCTCCTCGATACATAACGGGGGCGATGGACTACCGCGGCCTCACTCGGAACCACTGGTGGGATCACCTTGTTAAAGGCAGAACGGCCTATACTTATTCTGGCTCAGTTGCGTATGATACTGATACCGTAATTGCGATTCAAAATAGTCATCTCCATCAGACTAATTCTTTGGGCGCCGTTATCACTTTGCAGTCGGGCTCACACGGTTACGTACCGGCAGCCAATGGTAGTATATGGCCACTAGATGCAAGAGCGCAATTTGAACGCACAGATGGCAAGGGCTATTGTTTGATCATGACAAGTTCTGGAGGATCCAAGATATCAAGTTCTGCTGGCTACACTACTGCATATACGATTGCACAGCGAATAAGCGGCGGCATGTCTGGTCTCGACGGTGCAGGAGAACTACAAAATGATTATTCTTTGTTCCATAATGGTGACCTCATTCAAAGTGGCACTGGTGTCGGAGCCCATACAAACGAGCATTACACTTATTTACGAGGCACCAGTGGTCAATCTGCTGGCCTCCGTGCCGGCTGTTTGTACAACAGAAGAGTAGAAGAAACAATGAGCGATGGCGCCGTTGTATTTTCAGGCGATACTTTATGGCAAGCCGGCGAACAAATGAACATGGAAAACGTAATCGATCGTTATTCACATGCAAAATGTGCCGGCCCATTTTATGATTCATACGACACATGGTTCGAGGATTTGAGAGCTGCAGGCAAAGGGTATTCAATAATTCCGGAATATAGAATGTCTGAACATATGCTTTATTATATTAATTTAGGTAAGTTCCCATCTAAGCGGGAAGACGAACCAAAAAATTGGCTTACTTTAACTGGTGGTAATATTCCAGACATATCTTATCGTAATGATACAAATTTATCAGAGGACTTTGTTGCTTCGTATAGCACAACAGATTTCTTAAAATATTTTAGAGTTTTAGAAGAAGATCACGTTGGGACTCATTATCCATCGCACATTAGACTTTCATGCAAAACGTTAAAGAAATTTTTACCGTATGATGGTTTTTATCCTGCCAGTAGAACTTTGCAGTTAGCAACATTGTTTAGTCAATCGTATGGAAGTGAGTTAGAATATAGTAGTTCAGCCGGCCATTTTCGCACAGCCGTTACACCATTTTTCGCTCCAGGCATTTTGTATAATACAATTAAATCTGGTATTGCTGTTGATTACCCGATTATGACAAGAAAAGCTTTGTTTACGACTGGATCCGCAGCAAATGGCACCGAAGACAAAGGAATTCCTAGAATTGAAAAAGTTTCTGGTTCGGGAAATACCGAGTCATTTAATTATGATTATAGATTACCCTTCGACGCGCTTTATCAGCCGGCATATTATTTAGGTTCACAAAATGGTATTCTTGACACCGAACCACATCACTCTGCAGCACTACCGCCAATTGCTCCGGAAACTAGCAAATTACGGGCACAATTAGATTCTAGAGTTTCTTTTAAGAAATGTAGCGATATTAGTAAACCTCAATATCAAATGGCTATGAACAATTTCTTATCAACAATACCATGGTTTTTCTTAAAAGATTCTAAACTTTCAAATTTTATATCAAAGCCAGCAAATCTTTGGGATCAATTTGATTCAACTGCTGTTTATAGAATGTATGTTGTGTTAAGTAAAGGTAACTCTCCCGATCCAATCAAAGTAAGCGACGTGTTTAATCCTTATGATTACGGCGCCTGGGCGAATGGTGTTTTACAGCCAGGTAACGCCCCGGGCGACAGCGGTATAAAACTACCTGGACTTACTCCTTTCCAAGTCCTCGAATCCACTAATTTTTATGGAAGCACAATGAGAATGTATGATCGATTTGGCGCACATGTGCGAGATCGTTCCGGTGAGCCCGCTGCGGAGCATAATGGAAAATATAACTTTTATGGTTCGTCTTTTGGACCACCGGTTGCAATTAGTTCTTCTTATAGCGGCTCTGCTCTTGGTTACCCGTCTAGCGCCTCTTATGCTCCCTACACACCTCCTTACTATCACGGACAGGCCATCGCCGTTATTGATTATTTTCCGCCAGGTGTTGGTGAACAGCTGGATGTTTATACTGTACCAGAAATATTTAATGATCCACATCTTAGGGTTACTTATCTTAGGGAGCTTGAATGTCCCTTAATGACACATGATTGGGGTGGCAATATCTGGGATTTAACTTTGGGCACGAACAATAGAAGTATGGCAGCGCACAATGCAATGCAAATTTCTGCTTCTGTTAATTTATTTGGTCAAGTATTAAATTATAAAAAGGCTCAATATAGTCAATTAGGTACTATAGTCGGCTATGAAGAAGTTGAATATCCCAAAGATGTAACGTCTTGGGTGATTGAAACTAAGTTCGAATGTCCTGTTATGCATTTTGGCGGTCCCGACCGCGGTGTCGAGGGCAGACACCACCATCACGATTATACTGATCATGATAACGAAATTACTTTGCCAATAAGTGGCTCTGGCTCGGTCGCTGCAGGTATGTGGCATCAATATAGTACAGACACCGGCGGCCGCTTATTAACAAAAGACGACGTCGACAACCCAGCCCGCCTGAATAATCCTTCTTATATCGCCTCACAGCAAAGACAAATAACTTTATCTTTGTTATCCGGCGACCACTTTAGACCCGAGGGCATGGTCGCCGACACCGACGAGCTAAAAACTAAGGGTGTACCTTTATCCTCTTTACCTGGCTCTTTACTCGATGATAAATACACCAACCCTCATACCGGCGCACGCGTAACACACTTGAAAGATTTAGCAAAGCATATTGGCATGAGTAAAGATAAATTACTTCTGCCATCAGAAGTAGATAAGTTAAAAGACATATTTAAAGATATAATGAAATGGACCGCCAAGAAAGAGAATCCAGGCGCCTTCGTCGAGTCGGACACCACAGGCGCCTCGGCCGCAGATATTTTAGATAACGCCACAAAGGCACTTAATAATCTTCTTCCAACTGCGGAGTCAATGGTGGAAGATTATATAATTGGTGACCACGTTACTCGAAGACATAAGATTGGAGATATAGCAGAGAGCAAAATAGTAAGAGAGGCGATTTTGGCCATTCCATTTACAACCACAGAACACAGCACAATGCAAAGATATACTTTTCCGGACGAATGGGTTAAATACGCTCTCTCAGACGACCTCGGGGAACTGCCAGGTGATGAGGGAGTGAATTGGGAGGATGGTGGACAAATTATCCCTTCGATAACTGTAGTAAATCAGATTCTGACAATGAATAAATATGTTATTCCTCCGCATTTAGATTTTATTAATAACAATGTACAACCATGTGTTATGTATATTTTCGAGTTTCTCCATAATTTAGATAAAAAAGATTTAATGCACATATGGCAGAATTTGCCTCCTAAATCATTAATGGATATTGGTGAGCCTACGGAAACAGTTGCAGGAATTGATCATCCTCTTTTTGTCAATGACTTCTTTGGGGTGAGCGCCGGCGCAAAAACTTATAATTTTCCAAAATCAGATATACGCTGGGAAATATTTAAAGTTAAACAAAGATCTCCTAACTTTTATCCAGATATGACACTTGATGCTACTGATAATATTTTACCTGATGCCACCGCGCCGCCGACCGGTACCGGTAAGAGCTTAAAGTTGGGTCGAACTTGGAGTCCAGTTAAGGCAGGAATGGCAGATATTCCATCATATGGCTATAACTGGCCTTTTGATTTCTTTACAATGTTAGAGCTAGTCAGATTGGAGGGCGGCATTAGTTTAACGCCAGGAAGCCGTCCGAAATCAAATTTCATTGATTGGAAACTTCCAGAACCAGAAGTTGTTGAAACTAAGCCTTTCCCACCCCCAGAGGAGCCGCCACCGGATCCGATTCCAGAAGACGCACCGCCAGAAGTTGAGTGGATTGATATCATCTACGATGGCGAGACCACGGAGATAGGAGCCGATGGCAAAACCAGGACGAAGAAGCCACCACCGGGGATGAGGAATGAGGTCTTCAACGACCCGTTATGGGATCCCCTCATGAGAGACATGATATCAGAAAAGAAAGGAAAAGAGATGCAAGAAATGGATCGAAAGCGCGCCGAGAAGGGCAGCCAAGAAGGTCGTAAGAAGGCAGATCTTGAGACATTTGAATTTTATGGACGCGATGAAGCTGGTCAAACACAGCGTGACAAATCTGGAAATGACGGCGTGTCTGGCACTGACGATACTGGCAAGCTTTCTGATGCGGGTTTCGACGACTCCGGAGGCGAAAAGTGGTCTGAAAAGTCCGCCGCCGCCTTCGATGAGAAGGGAGAAGCACTCGCCCTCCTCGCGGAGTTGGCCAAGAAGGATGAAGGCCCAGATGTGGCTTAAAGGAATATAAATAATGCCAACGTTTTTCAATAAAAAAGAAGATGTCATTGACTTAAAATTAACCAGATATGGTAGACATCTATTATCGATGGGTAAATTTAGGCCTGAATATTATTCTTTTTTTGATAGCGATATAATATATGATTCTCAATACGGCGGACACGAGATTGTGACCGGAAGCCATCAAAAAAGAGAATCACAAAATTATATTTCTAAAAGAATTAAAGAGACGCCTCGAATTAAAACACAAACTGTTTTTGGAGGAGTAGAAACTGAAGTAAAAGAGCTTATTCAACATATAAGAGGCGGAAAATTAAGTTTAGGATATGGTAATTTAAAGAAGGATAATGAGAGTTATACATTACAAGATAAGGAAGTGTATGATCTTCTATCCCCAAAATTACAACAAAACGTTGAAAAAACCATGATATCAGCCATGCCACTTGGTCAGTCCGCTCTTGGTGGTGTCTTCCGTCCAGCATGGGACATCAGAGCCTATAAAACACCAATAAGTTCTTCGATAGCACATTATCAAGGAGCCGGCGAACAAATTGCTTCCATCCCCCAGCTTGAGATGGATCATTCAATTCATACTTTTTTTCAAAACGAAGGAGAAGATTATTTTAATGGCGACTTCCCAGAAGATGAAGGCGAAGGTGAGCCACAGAATCTATCTAGCTTAGCACCAAATGAAGAGTTAAATTTGTTAGATTCTGGTCGCTTGTCCACTCCAGTTTATCCTGATGGAACCTATATTATACAACAGCAGAATTATGTTTTTTTGGACGTCGTTGAAAGAAACACAGACTTTTCTAGAGAGAACTTTGATATTGAAGTCTTTAAAATTGAAACGAATCCTGATGGATCTGAAACTATGTTTCCTTTATCTTTCTTTGTCGAGGATAGAACAACTCTTGAAACTCCAGAAAACATATTAAATGAAAATTTTCCCACTATTGATGATAGTTATGTAGAGTACTATTTTAATGTCAATGTCGATAAAGAGATAGATGAAGAAACATTGTGTGATATTGATTTAAAGGACAAAAAACGTGGCTTCTTTATCGATTATCAGCTTGAATATACATGTCCCGATGATAAAGTTGCACGTACATATACTAGAAGTATCGTTGACCCAGAGGAGCCCTGTTAATGGCCGTACTTGATAACCAAGCTACGATTGGCACTATCTTGCCAAATGTACATTTTAAGGATATAATTCTAGAATCTGGTGGAGATGGTATCGCTCTTAAAGATAATCCGCATATTAATGATAAGGATATATATGACGAGGCGAAGTTCATGGCGACGTTGTGTAGCGATGTAGACGACTGCGTGGGTACAGCGCCGTCATCTACAACATGGAGTGCCGAAAACGCTCAAAAAATCGCAGAGGGCGCAGATTTTTCTGAACACATGACAACAACAATCAACTTGGTGTTAAAAGATAAATATGATCCCAAATCTAATAATGATTTATGGATGTTTGATCAGTTTTTTATGAATCATGTTAAATTAGTCGTGGTACAGATGGGCTCACATCGTGTGTCTCAAGAACAAAGCACTAACGATTTTAAGCATCATATAAAAAGATGGCTATCAGAATATAATAAAACTGGTATAAACGTTTATGATAACGATTTCCGGATGGGTACAGATTTTTCTGTTCCTGAATTTTATGATCCAGCTGGCAACCAATTTGGCGAAGACAGCGATCTTAAAGATTATCATGTACAAACCTTTTCCCTTGCGGAAGTTATAGATCAAGCATTCCCGCAGTATGCAGAGGCTATTAAAATAAATCCAACTGATTCTACTGCACTGTCGCCGGCCATGAAAAAACAACTTTTAGGATCACTTCTCTCAGATCCCAATACTCTTGACGGCATAGTAGAATCAGAGCCATTGAGATCTACAAATGATGGTACTAGTAAAATTATCAATATACCATTTCAAATACAATTTGAGGTTACAAACGAATCCCCAATTCAATTAGCTTATTTTGCTTTTACGTTTTTCGAGCTTTCAAGCGGCGCCGGCGCCCTTTCAAACGCAGATCAATTTGCAGATATAGATTTTTCAGATGTCCTCATACCCATATCAAGCCTCGCGGGCGGCTACAACTACGTCACCCGGTCCCCGGGAAACGTTAAACATGTTATTAAGAATGGCCAAGTCAACAAAACAGATGCCATATTCCTTAAACCAGATGGAAAACAGTGGCATGGCAGAATAAAAGCTGTCAGCAAAAATACTTTTGTTCCGCTGGGACATCTTCCTTTAGACGAAAACGATTCACTATATGGTTATGCTGTTGGTTCAACCACAACGGGACAAAGTATATGGTGGTATACAGATAGTGGAGCCGATTCTTTTAACCCACTAAACGAACATAAGTTAACGCTAGTTAAGAAAAAAGAAAGTATTATTAGCGATTTTAGATCTTTAAAAGCTGCAGAAAAAGTATTTATCGAATTTAAAAATTACCAAAATGACATTATGTCAAGCAATTTATTAGGAAATCTTAATGAGAATATAACCATTCCGGAAAGAGCTAAATTTAGTGATGCATTTTTAACTTTACAACCTATGACCTTGCATCAATCGGACACCACCGGCAACAACATCGCAGAATGGTGTATGAGTTCTTACTTTTTTGCTATTGATGTCGGCGCAATTTTAGAAAAAAATTCTCTCTTTTCTTGGGCGTATAATCTTCCGCAATACGAGGAAGGGAAAATCGCGCCCGATAAGATAGGCTATTATACAAATATTCTTTTGCAACACATGAATGCTTCGTGTAGAATTAAAAATTTTAGAATTAAAAGAAGAGCGGTGCAAAGAAGAAAACTAAACAACGATTACGCGAAAGAACAATGGGAAGAAGTTTTGGGAGAAGATCCGGATTGTCATACAGATGGTGTTATGGTTATAGAAGAAAATTGGTCTGGTGGTATGGGCGGTGGCCAGATGATAAAGACCGTTACCACCGAAGAGGGCTCGATATCACATCAAAAGATATCCCCATTACTCGGCCCCCCCTCGACGAGTCCTTCCGCTGAGTCATGCAGCGATTTTTCTTTATCTACCACTAAAGAAATGGTATGTCAGTGGGACGAATTTGATGGAGTTTCTTGGGCTGGAGTGGTGAGAAAGCAGGTAGATAGTTTACATTTAAAGGGTAATGTTGTCCAAAATTCATGGGCCAGGGAAAGGTCTAAAATGTTATTTGTTGAAGGCCAAGACAGACGTATCCCACGATCAGGAAAGAAACGCTTTCAATATGGAATTGAATTTGAAGTTAAAGATGGTTTTGTAAATACTTTGAAGGCCGCCCTTGGAGAACCAGCAAATCCGGCATTCGAAGTTCCACCTATTGGTGGGTTGTCGTTTGCTAATAATTTTCAGCCACTAATAACTGGCAAAAACAATTCGTTAGATAAAATTAAAAAAGATCTTGATCAAGGTTTGGTTAATGTAGGATATGGAGCTTATGAGGCGCCCATAGTCGGATATTCAAATAATAATTTTGTGCGCACAGCACCGGTTGTTGATCCAGTAACTCAAGCTTTTACAAATGATTATCTGAATTCTATCGATACAGATTATTCGAATAATAAAGACGCAATCGAAAGTGGTCTCTGGTTAGCTGTTAAATCATATTTTGGTATACTACGTCTTTTTTCTTTAATTCCGTCTTACAACTTTTTATCCGAGGGTAATGATTGGAAGATTGATTATGGTTTGAAAGATATTGATGAAAGCGTGCACATATTCAGTACTTATCAGTCTATATCACCACTTCACGGCGGCTCTGCAAGAGGGTTTATGCTATTTCATGATATGTATAATGATATGATTTACATGATTAGAAATCTTCTGAAACATACCGGCTCCACGAGTCATTCTTTTTTGATGGGAGCCACCGGTGAGAATTCGAATCCGGATGTAGCGACTACAGATCCTGGAACACATAAGCCGGCGATAAACGATAATATCAAAGTAGATCATTGGTTCCAACAAACTATGCTTTCTCCTGCATATGGATTATCTGGTTACTCATATTTGCCAGAGAAGACCGGTTTCATGGCGATGTTCAACGTGATGGGCGCTGGTCACATATCACTTGACGATTTTGATGAGATGGTTGATGTTGAGTGCAAAAAATACTTTCAAGATCCCGCCATTAATTTGCCACTGATTCCACCAAATTCAGATAAAGAAAAACATGTCGACTTTGGAATGACTTCCGATACAAAACATGGCTATTTGACCTTGAAGAATGCTTACATTAATGGCGTCAAAAAGGATTTAGATATTACTCCCCCCACTGGTATTTCACAGACTGTTGAGAATATTACAAATGAATTAGATCAGTCACAGGTTGTTTATGCAAATACTTTATTGCAAATATTAGCAAGAGCAGAATTAAATAAGGGCACTTACCCACAGGTGACTGTTGATGAGGGAAAAGCCTATGATGGTACTTTCTCGAAAGAAGATCAAATTTTATTAAGCAAAATAATGCTAGGGCGTTCATGTGTGGTTAACCCACAACTTAGCGATACATATATGAAGGGCGACGGGGTCTTCAACCTTGCAAAAATATCATATACCGATTTATATACTACAGTATATGATCATAAACCACTGGATCCAGATGAAGCATATCCAGACGATTATTATGGACACTTCGCGCCTGGAAAATATGGTAACAATGGTACTGATTACACTGTTTATGAACATGAAAAATTAAGACTTCATGTTCATTTCTTAATGACTTTGGTAGCAAATGACGAATTTGATATATTTAATAATTTTAATGCAAGAGATTGGGAAATAAACCCTACTGCTGCTGGAGATTTAGACGCAGGCTTTCTTAACGAGATATTAAAAAAAGAGAAACCTAAATTTGAACTTCGAAAATTGCCGAATCCAATTAAATATCTTTTTGAAGCCGTAGGTTTGTATAGGCATGCTATGAATATAGGACTCTCCGGAGAGCTAGCCTCGGCATATTTTACAGAGAACACCATAAACGAACACTTTGTTTCAAAGGTATTACAAAATTATTTTTTATCGCTTCCAGACAATCCAGGTGGACTTAATACAAAAGAATCTTTAGCGACATTGTATTTTAATTTTTTCAACATAGGGAGGATAGAATATCTTTCTGGTTTCGAATCTATGCCAGGCGGCGGCATAAAAAAATATTCTCTTAAAAGTCCGAATTGGCGACCACTTATAGCGTATCAAAGTACGACCCAAACAGAACCTGACGCACTAAATCACATTAGAGGCACAGGCAAAAAATTGTTATGTCGTGTAAAACCGTGGGATGGATTTGCAGGAGAGCTTGGCCAAGTAATGAATTTGAGACAAAAGTATTTATCTATGCCTATATTAGGACAATATTTTTATATAACTGATTAAGGTTTAGAATAAGGGAGATGAATTAATAAATGTACGGTGGTGGTAAAAAAACACAATGGGAAGATGATGGTGTCATGGCTGAGACTTTCGAGAAGGCTCCCCATGGATATCAAATGGGACGACGCCGAGGTTTAAGCTTAACTGACACAGATGGCTTTATTTTGAGCTTAGGCGGCCTCGGAGCCGCCGGCCCCACGGAACCGATCGGATCATTAAAAGATTCAGCCAGAATTAATTTATTTCGTAATGCTTTTCCTTCATACAAATATTTCAATTCTTATAACACAACATTTAATAATGGCTATGATCAAAATTATTTAGAAATGGTTTCCCTTGGCTCCGAACCTTTTTCACAATATATATATGGAAAATATCTATTTAAAAATCCGGATTATCATACGCAGCTCAAAGGACTTTATGCATGGTGTGAAGCTTGTCCCGATAATAAGTCTTGGGATGCTTTATTCAACATTAATAGCGACTGGAAAATTATTTTTACCAAAGGCAGGGCAGATTTTGCTGCTGATAATACTTGGGCACTCGCCGCCGTCGAGCCTTCAGGTATTAGTGAAGATGGATATGAATTAAGCTCTCATTATAAGTTTGGGTCTAATTTCGAAATTGACCCAGGTAACCAGACTAACTTGATTAATATGCCAATTAGATCTGAATATATGTATGTTGGTATAAAAACTATAAATTTGATGAGCATCACCGATGATAACATTTCAAATATATGGACAAAACATGGTCATTCAGGCCTCGATTCCGTATTGCATCTTTATGGCGATAAATATCATATGCAATATGTTTTGTTTGGGCAAGACTCCTCGCCTGTTATTAACATAGATCCTGGGGGCCTCGACAGTCCCAAATTAAATACAAACTACTTAAAAGATTATTCTTTTAATTGGCCTGATCAAAATCAAAGGGTTTGGGACAAATTATCACAAAAAGATAAGGATTTTGTGCAGGTCAACAACGACTGGGAACAAACCTGGGAACAGATCCATTCAGAAAATATGGTGCCTTTCTTCGATCGCTATAAGAAGTTTTTAAATTTAGACTTTGTTGTCCATCAACCTTATTCTCCAACTATGGCCGATGCAGCAGGCTTAACAGATAACTACTTGATGGTTGCTTCAATTAAAAGCGAATTTGAGTTTGCTCCAAAAGAATATATACAAGCCTTGCAAGATCTAAATGTTCACGAAAGCCATTTGCCAAATTTCTATTCATTTTTGTCTCTTTTAAATTCGAAGCCAAACAACATTGCTCCAAAAGATTTAGTATTTAATCAAGATTGGGGCGACACTGGATTGGGCGGCCACAATGATCAAGTTACATTAGGAGGGCTGATTGATCCCAATCACATACCTCTTATTAATAAAGATGTTATGGACTACCAACAATATTCGCAACTTCCGCCCGGGCATTCAAATTGGTATTACGACAACAATAAATCAATTGATGAACCCTACAATGATGTTACACAGCTTGATTATTGGTCTGCTTGGAGAGCCAAATATACCGAATTTATTAAATCTAGCAATGAAGCGATTTGGCTAGCTGTGATTAGAAAAAATAGGCATATTGTTATTCCCTATGAATCAACAAATTATTTAAATGATTTTAATGATAAAATTACGTTGTTTCCATATCGAGTAAAAATAGAATTCCCGCGAGGCTCTAAACCTATTGTTCCGAGTCTTCTTAAACAAGCTAAAGCAGATAAGTATGTTATGCGCGCTATAATGTCCACCGCGCAGGTAGGTGACGACGAATTAGGCGGAGCGACTGGGGCTCACAATGAATTTGGCAACCTTAAACAAGTGGAGCGGCGAGAAGCCGGTATATTCAAGGCGTGTGCAGAACACCCACCCGGTGAAAAATCCAGTGGAGATTATTTCTTTTCAGCAGCCTGGCAGTGGGCTAGCGGCTATTATGAGGCCAGCAAGCCAAGTGTTTTGTTAAATAGGTATAATGATATTGCACAGCCCTACGGTGGTATGCAAGGAACTGCCTTGGATATATCTGCCGATTTAGAAGATACTTACGCTAATATCTCTACACGTATGTGGAATTTATCAGATATTTTGAATGGCTTTAAGGGCGGCCACCTGTCGCCATGGATTATCGCAGCGGGCCAAGCGCCCTCTAGTTTTGAAGATTTTGATAAAAATCATGTAAATTATATTGGCATTGATTCTGAAGATGGGTGGCCGTTTAATGATGATTTATCAGCCGGCAATTCAACGACTTCCTTCACCAAAAGCATATATGCAGCTATATTGGAAAAGAAATTACAAGCACTTGGCTTGAAAAATCTTAAATCATATGGGCAAATGATGAACGGCGATAGTTGTTATTCTGAAATAGTAATGTTTAGAATAGCTAAGGTGCTTGTTCCAGATACTCTGGCTGAGGGGGACGAGGCCACGGCCGAAGCAACGGATCAAATCCAACATATTTGGATGTGGAATACGGGAGAGTTAGAAAGATTAACCTATCTAGATACTCAGGTTGTTCCAGGTCGCAAGTACCTGTATAAAATATTTGCATATCACTTGGTTGTCGGAAACGAATATCAATATCAGGATACAACTGGTACGTGGCCTGAATTAATGGGTGACAAGTATGTTAAAGAAATATGTATTAAGAATCGCCCGACGTTTCGAATCGTCGAGGTACCATGGTTTGGTTTTGAAGAATCTACGCAGGGTGTAACAATCGTTACGGATGCACCTCCAGTTCCTCCAGATCCGTCTTTCATCCCTTATAAAAATGTGGCAGATAGAATTAATATAACTTTTAAAACAAATTCTGGAGAGTATTCGACAAATAAATTAGTTTCATTGTTACCAGAAGATGAAGATCTTTGGAAGACTATTTTAGCATCCCAAAATGAGTTAGATGGCGGCACAGTAACATTCAAATCAGATACTTTGCCTGCGTCGTATGAGGTTTTTAGAATAGGTCCCAATCCTGAAACTGGAATAACCAAACCTCCTACAACATATGAATCTTTTTCTGTGGACGAACCTCATAAGGCTATTACTGTTAATGGCTCATCACAGACATTTGATGATGTTGTAGAGGCGAATACTACTTATTATTATACTTTCAGATCTCGTGACATAGGTAATCCTGGTTTTGTTTCTAACCCAACTGCAGTTTATAAATTAGAAATGATACAAGAAGCTGGTAAAAATGTTACATTCCCAATAATTACTGTGTATGAGATGAAAAAATCATATGCTCATAGAGCGCCATCAAAAGCAATGAAGAGGTTTTTGCATATCAAGCCGACATACGAACATACCCTGGTCAACGAAGAGGATTCTGGATATTTAGATGAAGATTCTGCTAAGATTTCTGAATCCGGATACGACGGAACTTCCGGTTTTCAAATGCCCAAGATGGGAGCAAATCAAGAAAGCTATGAATTGTTTTATCCTGTGTCTTTAGACGGGAACAAATTTGATAATAACGGAAAAAATCAGGCAAATAGATTTAAAATTAGATTAACATCTAAAAAGAGTGGGCGTAAAATAGATATTAATGTGGGCTTTTTACACAAACATAATGAATAAACGTACAAAATTGTTTTATAATTCTAATTATAAAGGAAAAAAGGAGTTGTAACATGTCATTTCTAGATAATTCAGGCGACATCATTTTAGATGCGGTCTTAACAGATACTGGTCGCTTTCGTATGGCCAAAGGAAACGGAAGTTTTAAAATTGTAAAATTCGCTTTTGGCGATGAAGAGATTAATTATGATTTATATGAAAAAAATCATACTAGTGGATCAGCATATTATGATTTGAAAGTTTTGCAAACTCCAATTTTAGAAGCGTTCACCAACAACGCTTCTACAATGCATTCTAAGCTAATTTCAATTCCCAAAACAAATCTTTTATTCATGCCAATAATGGCTCATAACTCATCTTTGGTTGGTTCAAAAATGGCTGGTCAGGGAACCACGGTCGAAGGATTTGATAATATGTATGTTGTTCTGTGTGACACTACATTAGAAGATGGGATCCGCAACACGACCTTATTTAATCACAACCACGGTTTCCTTCAGGGCGTACGCCCGGGCAAAAGCACCAGCGGCGCGGACGCCGCAAGTGATGGTGAGGGCAGCGACGCAAATTCTCGCTTCATTCAAATTGATCAGGGCTTGGATACAACCAAAATATCTCAGGCTTTTTCTATTGATCCAGATTTAAAAGAAAATCAGTATATTGTACAAATTGATAATCGCCTGGGAAGACTAGTAACTGGCACTGGCGCACCCACGCCAGTTAACTTTATTGATGATGATAATATCGCAACCTATTACTTATCCAAGAACACTAGTACGGGAGCGTATTATGTTGGAGATATTGGTACCGCCGAGTGGGCGACATGGCAAACCGCTACAAGCGCATTCCAAAATACCCCCATCAAGGGACCAGTTGGAACATATGTTAGATTCAAAATTGCTTGCTCAGTAACTCTTAACACAAGTAACCACTTGTTCGATACTTTAGGCAGTACCAAGAGTCTCTCGTTCGCCCCCGTGTTCGGCCCAGTGACAGTAAAATTTATTGATTCTACAATTAGAGTGACCGGCGCAACAACTGGATATTCTGTCAATATCCCAATCAGATTTATCAAATCTAATACCTAATTAATTAAGGAAGGAAAATATGGCTACGACTTATAAGACGTTTTTGAACAACGACATGGTAACATCGAAAACGTTACTTCATGAAGCATTACCATTAACCGGTGGTCTGACATCTGGAACCTATGCAGATGCTAATATCAAGAATTATTCTCATGGAATGTTCCAGAGCGTATATGATTACCCATATTTGAGTTCTTCTGCGAATCATCTCTACGATATTACAATGGGATATAGCACAGCTTCTATGTCGTCATCAGCACATACTCAAAATGATAAGAAACTTAATCTTTATTATCAAATGGCTCAAACACTAATGGGATACGGTTTTGATGCCAACGGAAGAGTCTCCGTGCGCTTGTTTGACAAGGATGGCGATTTTTCAACTGTTGCCGATGATCAATTAAATGAGGTTTTCTTTCTTAACTTTTCTAGACTGTTATCAAAAGATGAAATTGCGAAAGGTACTTTCTCCATGACTCTATTGACTGGCGGTCAATATTCTGATGCATCACACCACACTACATGGCTAGAGATTAGAGATACCAACGCTCAAAATAGTTTTAGGGTGAATTCTCCTGCTGGTGAATATGGTGTTTTAAAACTTTACAATTCCAGTTCAAATGGCCACATGTCTCATACGTACCCCGGCGGAAATACTACTGGCAGTGTTGGTCTCGTTTTCTATCAAGCGGGCATCGCTGTTATTACCGCTTCGGTTTTCAATAATTTCTCTATGACTGGCACCGCACCACAACCTCACCATAATTCTAGGATGCTAACAGTAAATGATGTTTTAACTGGATCAAATATTTCTGGCGCATGTGACGCATTTAGGTCTAGGGTTAATAACATTTCGTTTAATAATACAACTGAATTAAATTCAACAATCTACTTCTGTCGGGCTAACCATAACGAATTCAATTATAGTGCTAATCCAACCTATCTAAGCAGTAGTCAGCTTGTTGTCAAAACCAAGGGCGAGGACACTCCAGTCTCTTATATCACAACCGTTGGAATGTATAGCGCCGATAATGAATTGCTGGCTGTTGCAAAATTATCAGAGCCAATTCGAAAAGATCCGACTACAGAGTTAACATTTAGAGTACGACTAGATTACTAGAACAATACGATGAAAAAACAATGCCATATTACAAATTTTCAGAGAATGACATTCTTTATAATGAATTAAAACTTCGACCGAAGTCAGAATTTTTTATATATAGTGGCAGTACGTTTTACAATCAAATCCCTCAAATAACCGGCGCCCAAATAGACAACATTACTCATGTTCCTACTGGGAATGTTAGTCTTTACGAATATAATATCGACAGGATGTCTGATCAATTGATTCATCCTATTAGAACAAAGGACGGTAGTTTAACATCGTTCAAAACTATATCGACTAGCCAGTTTAATACAGATTTTAGTTTTGGTGATACAATTACTGGAAGCTATCCTATGTCTGCTTCAATTTACAGAAGATACTATGTTCAAGATGAATACGATCTAATTGTTGATCAGCTTACTACTCAAACCACCCATCGTAAAGAGATTGAAGCATTAAAAAATACCTTAAGGTTCTATGAACCCATGGGCCCTCATTATCAGGTTTCTTCGTCATACAGTGATTTTGATACAGATGAGTTGACAGTTATTAAAATTCCATCTATTTTTTATGGCTCTTCGATACAAAAAGGAAGTGTAGATTTCAAATTCTTTATATCCGGAACGTTAGCGGCAAGAGCACAGGATATATATAAAGATGGTGCTTTAATTCAAACTTGGCCAACTGCTTCATACTATTATGGTGCCAACGTCGGCGTTACTTTATATAATGAGGGGTTTGTATTTTTATATGATCCGCCTCTTTATAAAACCGCCTATGATCTAAGTTTTGATGGAAATGATTATTTAACAGTAACGAACAAAACAATAGACTATAAGGATCTTTATTACCAGCCGCCAATTCAGTACGCCAAACAATTTGTACAGGCTAAGGAGCAGTTCGTCCCCAGAACCACCGGTGATACGTCTAAAGATGAGTCCGAGTATATACCAGACACATCCGATGCCTCGTCGACCACAGAAGCGTCTCAGGACGTTTCATGGGTAGTCGATCATTATCCCGATTCTCTAGGAGAGGATGAAAACATAATAAAGTATATGGAAGATGATGTGCCACAGCTTTTAGCAAATCTAGATCCTTTGGTGGAGACCTTTACTATATCAGCCTGGATAAAGACGTCCGCAGCAAATGGTCCAATAATCGCTCTTTCTGGGCGCAACGACCACCACCCCGGCGCGCCATGGATTCATCAATGGGCTCTTATGGTGATAGGTGGTAAACTAGTCGGCTTCTCAGGAGGAGCGAGTATTACATCCTCGACTGACGTCGATGATGGAGCATGGCATCATGTAGCAATGGTATCAGACCACTCTAACGTGAGAGTTTTCTTATATGTCGACGGCACCCTCGAAACGTCGACCACTCCAGCGACTGCGAGACCCGGGCCCTACAAAGCCGGCTCTCTTCATGGCACCATTGAAAAAAGTTCGCTGCTGATCGGCGCCGCAAGAGGGGCTGTAACAAGTTATTATACAGGATTGATTAATGAAATTAGTATTTGGATTGATGTCTTCACTCTAGAAGATATAAAAGAACTATATAATGGCGGATGTCCATCCGATACCAAGAAACATAGTAAATATTTAAAAAAGAATATTGCATGGTGGAATTTCGAAAAAACGTTTGCTCATCAATATACTTCATATTATAGAACAGATAACAAAAATATCGTCCGCGATGAAGGTTTCATACTTGGGTATGATTATAATCAAGATGGTGCGACCGATATCTTCGACACCATTGAGTCTTTTAATGCGGGCGGCTACCACGCCTGGTCAAAATATCCTGGCATACCAACACAAACAGCAACAGATATAACTTGCTTGGCAAGCGGTTTTAAAGGCCTAGGTGATGGTCATACAGAAACATATATTGTCGGCGCCCTGCTGGACACTACCGCTAGTTGGGTTCACTGGGGCACTACAGGATCTGTAAGCGACCGCCTAGAATATTCTAGTTATTCTTTGGCATTCAACGGCACATTGCACACCCCAGTAATAACAATGTTTGCTTATGCTCCAAAATCAGAATTAAATCATTCTAATAATTTTACCAGCGTTGAATATCCAGGTATTTTATCTTCTTCTGCTATAACTTCTTCTCGGGGAGGCTATGAGGAAATCCACACATTAAGATATAAGAACGTTGTAAGCAGTTCATATGTTGGTTACAAAGAACCATTTTCGAAGCACACATATATTTCAAGTATTGGAATTTATGATGAAAGCAAAAATCTTATTGCAACGGCAAAACTAGCAACTCCTCTTCGTAAACGAGAACTGGATGAGTATATATTTAAATTAAAACTCGACATATGATATACTGTCGATATGATTTTAGGTTTGGATATTAGTACTAGTATAACTGGCATTACAATTATCGACGATAGTGGACAAGTAATTTTAAATGAAGCAATTGATACGAGAAAATATAAAGACTTTTTTGAAAAAGCAGAAATAGTTGAAAAATATATTAATGGATTAAAATATGAACCCAAGGCAATTTATGTTGAGCAGTCTTTACAATCATTCCGATCCGGTTTTTCTTCTGCAAAAACTTTATCTTCGCTTTCAAGGTTCAATGGAATTGTTTCTTGGTTATTATATTCTCGATTCTCAATTAAGCCGGAATATATCGCTGCTACTTCAGCAAGAAAACTTTGTAATATAAAGATTCCAAGGGGATCCAAAGCAAAGCAAGTTGTTATTCAGTATATTGTTGACAATGTGCCTGATGTTGCTATAGTTTATACGAAGCATGGGAACCCCAAGCCAAGTTGTTATGATAAGGCAGATAGTTGGGTGGTCGCCATGGCAGGCTATCTGTGTCAGAATCAAAAAAGATTAAAATCTTAAAAGATGTAATTGGCTCTTATTACAGGGTTAAAGACGAATATCTTTTTTTCTGTCCGAAATGTAATCATCATAAAAGAAAGCTTTCTGTTAATTTAAACAAGGATGCGTTTAAGTGCTGGGTATGTGATTTTTCTGGAAAGTCGATTCAAAGACTGATCAGGAAATATGGCCATTATAAACAACGTATTGAATGGAAGGAACTGACAAACAGCGTTGATGTATTATCATTTACTGAGCAGCTTTTCTTAGAAAAAGAAAAAGAAGAAGAACAAATTGTAATTTTGCCAGAAGAATTCGTATCATTGGCTAACGAAGATTTGCCTTATAATTCTTTATATCCCAGAAACTATCTTAAGTCGCGAGGTATCACGAAACAGGATATCTTAAAGTGGAAGATAGGATATTGTTCAGCGGGAAAATATGGCGGAAGAATCATAATTCCTTCATTTGGTGTGTCTGGCAGATGTAACTACTTCACAGCTAGAACCTACCAGAAAGATTGGAAAAAATATTATAACCCCCCTGCGAGCCGTGATATAGTTTTTAATCATTTATATTTAGATTTTGATTATGACGTGACAATTGTCGAGGGATCTTTTGATGCAATTGTAGCCGGTACAAATTCAGTACCCTTACTTGGCTCTACTTTGCGTACGGACTCAAAATTATTTCAAGAAATTGTTCGAAACGATTCAGCTGTCTATATCGCTCTCGACGCTGATGCCGAACGAAAAGCAAAGCGTTTGATAAACAATTTGCTTGAATATGGAATTGAAACACACAAGATCGATATCGAACCATATAGCGATGTCGGTGAAATGACAAAAGAAGAATTCCAGAAAAGAAAAGCCGAAGCAGAGATAATGAATTCAGACAACTATTTATTAACAGAAATTCTTAAGATTTAAATCCATCGAGGAGCAACATATGGTTGAAGTATCTGGCGCAAAAGAATTCGTCTTTACTCATAGCGAGCTAGAACGCCTGGAAAGGTCTGTTAGGAAAATAACTGCCAAAGCTTTGCAAGTTTTAGGTGCTGAGGGTCCAATACTGATGGGCCTTGAGAAGCTGATGGAGCCGATTGCTCTCCCCGCCGCGGAACTGCAGCAAGTTGCGGAAGGCGATGTAATCGATATGAGAGATCGATTCAAGGGAAAACGTGGCATAGCAAAATCTCAATTCTCTCCTGAAGAAGAAGAAGAACGAATTGCATTACGCAAGAGATATTATGGCCCTGAAGGTGAAGTGACCAAGATTCGTCCTGGCTCTTCGCGTAAAGGATTAGATAAGCCTTTCACTCAAATGTCTCCTGCTGAATTCGAAGAAGCTGGATATGTTTTGAGAGTTCCGGAAACAGTCTTAGACGACTTCGCTTTAATGGTCGAAGAAACGAAACGAGCTGGAAACCTCTTTGAAGAAGCAAGAGATTGGTATCACAATATTCGCCGGCTGCTTGATCAAGAGACACCCAATGATCGAGATGCTACACTTCTTGGTCTTTTGATCGCAACATACTCTCCCCGAGCCAAATTTGCATTAAATTTAGTTGAAGCTGCTTACATGTTCAAAGCAGTACAACAAGATGCAGTCGGCAATCCGGAACTCTTAAAAGAGTATTTGGAAACATTCCCCGGCGCCGAGAAAAGAGACCCAGGTGCCCGCCGCGGATTTACAAAGGCACACAAAGTACCAAACTTTGCGTTAAATTTGATTGCTCCTGAACTATCTGGTGTACGAGGTGAAACGGGTGAAGTGTCATATGACGATATGAATATGTGGAACTCCACTATCGATACTTGGATGATCGATGCCTTCTACCCGCTTCTTAAAAAAGCTTCGACTCAAAAAGAATATGACGCTCTTAAGGGAAAGATGATGTCAGATGTTACATCATATAGATATATGACCGGTCTTGTCGCGCAGGAAGCAAAGAAACTTAATCTTTTACCACACGAACTTCAGGCGATTGTTTGGGTTGCGATGAAACGTCGACAATCTGGAGCAGACGCCGCTACGACAGAAGAAAGTATTGGACAGATCAAAGAAGCTATTCAAAATATTAGACTTATTAATAATGATTTAGGCGCGGTAAGACAGGAAATGGAAGATAATAGCTGGCTTGGCCTTCTTTTCAAAGAAATTGACGAGAAGGGTTTTGAAGAAGCGGCTAAGTTTACTTTGGGGATTAAAGACGAGAAAGGGAAGACTGCTGTTTCTGGCGTACGCAGCCTTACTTCTAAAGGCAAGAAAGGCGATCAATTTAAATATTTCCCTCCCGAGCCACCGGCCTCCAAAGCTTCAAAGGTAAAAGGCGACGCCAAGCCTGCTCGACCAAAACCAGAGAAAAGATTTGAAGATCCTAAATATTCAGAATTGGCAACGTTTTACGTAATGAACAAGGTCATTCAGATGCCGACAGGAAAATTTAATAACTTGTATGATTCCGTTAGTTTGTATTTAGATCCAGAATTCTCTGTCGATAGGGCAATTGAATATATTACTGGTCGTTGGGATCCTGAAGCTAAAGCAACTAGCAAATATTTTAAAGAAGAGATAACTCGAAAAGTAATGCAAAGATTTGGTATATTATGAGCTGGATTATGCATCTAATGTGCATACCATTAGCTGTGGTATACTCACATATAATGGAATGGGTGTTACACAAATATATTTTGCATGGCTTGGGAAAAAAGAAAAAAAGCCCATGGGCATTTCATTGGCATGCGCATCACAGAAAATGTAGAAAGCAGGATAATTATGATGAAGATTATTTAGACGACTGGCGCGGACCACCACTTAAAGAAAAACTTGGATTATTTGGGTTAGTTTTCCTGCATATTCCTTTGGCTGCAGTGGCGCCTCTTTTCTTCACGACGTTGGCAATATGTGCACGAAGATACTATTTAATACATAAGCATGCTCATTTAAATCCAGAATGGGGTAAAAAGTGCCTACCATGGCATTATGATCATCATATGGGAAAAAATCAAGATTCTAATTGGGGAGTTACCGTTGAGTGGGTTGACAAGCTATTTAGTACGAGGCAAAAAACATGAAAATCACAAAACAACAATTAAAACAGATTATTAAAGAGGAATTGCTTAGCGAAGATCTGTCTCTTACTGGAGACAAATATGAATTGATATCCCCTGAAGGTTTGTTAAAAGGCAGGGTTAGCCCTGATGATATTATCAAAGTAAATGTAGGTGGATATATGGATTTTAAGGAATATCGAATTCAAGATCTTCTTGACGCAGTTAGGAGCAATCAATAATGAAGCTTACTAAAGAAAAACTAAAACAGATTATTAAAGAAGAAATGGATGGCCAAGCTGTTGTATATACAGTTGGCAAAGGCCAAGTTAAAACCGATCCTTGGCGGGATCAGCCAGAAACCGAAGAAGAATTATACGAAGCTATAAGAAAAGCATCCAGAATTTTAGAAGACTTGCCCTTAGAGGATTTGCCAGAAGCAGTTACCGACGCAGCACAAAGTTTGAGAGACGTTTTGGATGTTATGCCAGTACCCAAGAGTGACAGTCCTTTAACCCCTGGCAGAGCAGATGCTTATTCGTATCTTAACGAGACGTGACCGGATAATGAAGAAGTTTAAGTTTTAAACTTTTAATCATTGACTTACCGTCCTATCGTTGCTATATTATTGTATAGGTACGCCTAGAGGAATGCATGAAGTTCGCCCATATTGCTGATACGCATATTCGTAATTTAAAATATCATAAAGAATATCGCGTGGTGTTTTCGAGACTATATAAGTCTCTAAAACAAAATAAAGTAGATTATATCATACACTGTGGAGATATTGCGCATACAAAGACTCAGATTAGTCCCGAGTTTGTTGACATGTGTTCTGATTTTTTTAAGAACCTAGCAGATATCGCACCAACGTATATTATTCTTGGAAATCATGATGGTAATTTAAGAAACTCAAGTCGCCAAGATGCATTAACACCGATTGCAAACGCCTTAGATCATCCGAACCTTCACTTACTGAAGAATTCTGGTGAAGTTATGTTAGATAAAAGGTTTGCTATCAATGTTCTTTCTGTTTTCGATACAGAGAACTGGATCTTGCCGAGCGATAATAATAAAATTAATATTGCACTTTATCATGGTTCAATTTCAAATTGTAAAACAGATTTAGGCTGGGTAATGGAAAGGGGAGAAAATGATATTACTATCTTTGATAATTATGACTATGCTTTTCTTGGAGATATACACAAAACCAACCAAACCCTCGACAAAGAGGGTAGAATTAGATATTGTGGATCAACAGTGCAGCAAAACCATGGAGAAACAAATGACAAGGGTTTTCTATTATGGGATATAACTGACAAAAACAAGTTTTCTGTTAAACATGAACATATTAAAAATCCAAAACCGTTTGTGACACTAAGACTAACGCCGAAAGGAAGGCTACCATATAAAATTGATGCGCCAGCTGGAGCGCGCCTTCGATTGGTATCAGAAAACAATCTTCCTTTGGATATTGTTCGAAAAGCCATTGATGTCGCCAAATCGCGCTTCAAACCGGAGGCAATTACATATTTAAGTCGATCGGATATTGATGCTGGAAACGTTTCTAACATGGCCAATCAACTTGTTAATGAAGATTTGAGAGATGTAGGTGTCCAAGAGAATTTAATTACGGAATATCTTAAAGATTATCAGGCGTCTGATCAGACTATGCAGCAAATATTCTCGTTGAATAGATCCTACAATTCGAAAGTTGAAGAAGAGGAAGAAGTTGGCAGAAACGTCAACTGGCGTTTAAAGAGATTGGAATGGGATAACCTTTTTAATTATGGAGAAAACAATTGTGTTGTCTTTCAGAATTTAAGCGGCGTCGTGGGCGTTTTCGGTAAAAACTTTTCTGGCAAGTCTAGTATTATTGACAGCCTCCTATACACTCTGTTCAACACCACCTCAAAGAATAATAGAAAAAGCCTCAATATCATTAATCAGAATAGAGAATCATGTCGAGGATATGTTGAGATTGATATCGGTACTAAAACGTATATAATTGAAAGAACAAGTAAAAAATATATTAAAAAGTTAAAAGGGAAGGAGACAACCGAATCTAAAACAGATTTAAATTTCTCGGTACTGGATAACGCGACCAATGTCGAAAAAGAACTGAATGGTTTGAGTCGTTTGGATACTGATAAAAATATTAGGAAGATCTTTGGTACGGTTGAAGATTTTCTGTTGACCTCTATGGCTTCTCAACTTGGAGCCTTGTCTTATATTGGTGAGGGTTCTACACGACGAAAAGAAATTCTTGCTAAGTTTCTTGATTTGGAATTGTTTGAGAAGAAATTTAAAAAGGCTAAAGAAGATGCATCTGATATGAAGAGTGTCCTCCGACGTATGGAAGAAAGAGAATTTGAGCCAGAAATTAAACAAGCTCGTACTGAGTTTGCACGTAACGACACTATTAAGTTAACAAAAGAGCGCGAATGTCAAAACATGAAAGAAGAAGTCGAGTCTTTAGCAGACGAATATTCTCAGGTAGATGCCAAGATTCGTTCTATCCCAGCAGAAATTATTGATATTCATAAGGTCAGCAAACAGATCGAAGAGGGAGATATACTATTTGGAGAGTTACAAAAGACTAATAAAAATATCACTGTTAGCTTGAAAGAAAGTAAAGGGCTGTTTACTAAACTTATGATTTTTTTACAAGACTTCGATGTTGCCTCTCTCGAAGAAAAACAACAATTGATTGCAGAGAAGACAGAAGAGCTTGATGAAATTCAGAATGAGATTAGCAAATATGAGGATCAGTTAGAACGCCAGAAGACAAAGATTATGCTTTTAAACGAGGTCCCTTGTGGCTCAGAATATTCTCATTGTAAGTTTATTAAAGATGCTTATGCTGCAAAAAAGAAGCTTAGTAATACTATGGTTGAAGTCGAAAAGCTTTCTGTTTCTAAAAAAGAAAAACAGGAGAGCGTTGAGGGGTTGCAACCTGAAAAGATTAATGATTACATCACAAAATATGAGCAAGTGATCGAAAAGCGCTCAGCAACTCAAAATGAGATTAATGGTATGGAGCTTTCAATTGAGAAAAATAAAACAAAGATGTTAAAGACCAATAACAAACTTAAGGATCTCAAAAATAAGAGAAAAGAATATGAAGAAAATAAAGATGCAATTGAAAATCTTGAGAGTCTGATAGAACAAAGAGAAAACTTCAAAATTAAAATACAAACTTTAAAAGAAGAATACACATGCTGCCAACAAGAAGTCATGGAGCTATATAAAACTAATGGCTTTTTAGAACAGAGGTTACAACAGCTTATTAATGAAGAGCAAGAGTTTTTAACAATGAGAGAGCAGTATGCGGCATCTGATTTATTTCTACGCGCGATGCATTCTAATGGTATTTCTTACGATATTATTAAAAAGCGTCTTCCTCTCATCAACGATGAAATTGCTAAAACTTTAACCAATATTGTTGATTTTGAAATATTTTTTGAAAATGATGATAAAAAACTTGACATCTTAATTAAACATCCTGGCTTCGACGCGCGTCCAATTGAAATGGGATCGGGCGCCGAGAAGACTATAGCTGCAATGGCGATTCGTTTTGCTCTGTTGAACGTCTCTACTCTGCCAAAAAGTGATATTTTTGTTCTTGATGAACCAGGCACAGCTTTGGACGAAGAAAACATGGAAGGCTTTATTCGTATTCTTGATATGGTTAAGGCCCAATTCAAAACTGTTCTTTTGATTTCACATTTAGAGAGTCTGAAAGATTCTGTAGATACACAGATCACCATCGACAAGCTAAAAGGTTTTGCTCATGTAAATCAATAATTCTCCTAGTTACTATTTATAGTTAACAGGAGGATGTAACATGAGAGCTGCTATTGATAAAGTTTTACACAAGGTTGTTAGCCGCAAGCTTGCTGCATGGGCCACCGCTACTGCCTTGGCCCTTCATGGCGTTGTAACCAGCGAAGATTGGGTTGCTGTAACTGTGATTTATATTGGTTCGCAGGCTGCAGTTGATCTAGCTAAAGCCTGGAAGCATGGCTAATGACTTGGCTAGCTGTTAAAACGTTTTTAAAAAAGGCGTGGGTATGGATCAAGAATTATTGGTACGTACCCGCGCTTTTGGTATATACTGTAGTCTTATGGCTAATCTTTAGAAAGAGAAACGATAAGCTTTTGCAGATGTTTGAGATCTCGAAGGAGAGTTATCAAAAAGAAATAGAAGCGATTAATGCTGCACATGCCGATGAGGTTCAGAAGAAAAATAAATTAGTACAGAATTATCATGATACTTTAAAAAATCTTCAAAAAGAGTATAATCTTAAACTAGATGAACTTAGCAGGGAAGAAGAAGAGGAGCTTTTGGATTTAATTAAAAAGCATGAAAACTCTCCTGAAGACTTGGCTGAGGAAATGAAAAGACTTTTTGGGATTTAAAAAATGAAAAAGAAAATTTTAAGTGTATTACTGTCATTTATTATAGTGATGCTTCCAATTGCTGTTAAAGCACAAGAGGTAGAAGACCTAGAAGGACAGATCATACCGATTGATAAAAATGAGAAAGCGCCATTTAGTGGTATACTATTAGATACTATCGCTGCATCAAAAATAACGATTGATAAAAAGTATACTTTATTAGAATCAAAATTAAAATTAGATTTTGAATTAAAAAAGCTAACATCTGAATTTCAGTTTAAGCTAGATACACTTCAGATTTCGCATGATAGTTTAAAGATGAAAACTGATTCTATTATTAATATCAAAGATGGGGAAATTCATCGCTTACAAGAACTAATTAAAGATGATCCAAATGATTACACTCACTGGTGGTTCTCTGGTGGTGTCGCGATAGGAATAATAGTTTCAATAGGAATATTTTTTGCAGCGGTGGAGGTTGCCAAATAGATGTCAAAGCGCGTAAAAAGATTAACTCAGCCAAGACTTCGTAGAATAATGAAAGAGTTTGCATCTTCCGGAGATATTATATCTAATATCAGCGCCTCAACAATGGCTATATCTGGTGATGCACAAATTACCGGATCACTAATAGTTTCTGGTTGTATATCTGCTAGCTGTTTTCAGGTTGATACCCTTACTGCACGCTCAACAATAGAACAATATGGATCAACTAACTTTGGCGATTCGGCGGATGACTTGCATCAATTTACCGGTAGTGTTAGAGTGGATGGCGATTTAAGTTTTGAATCAGAATATATATATATTACTAGTTCTACTTCAACCCGTCCAACAATCTATATAAAAAATTCAAATGCTGATAACCAGCCTCCGAAGATGTTCTTTATAAAATCTAGCTCTAGTCCAGCTGTTAATGATCAAGCCGGATACCTTGGCTTTGCAGCCTATAACAATGCGAATGAATTTTTCGAAGTTGCCAGCATTCGTTCATATGCATACAATCTAACTAATGGATCTGAAAATGGTTATTTAAGTTTTGCTATGCCTTATGCCGGCGCGACCAAATATCCGCTTTATATGTGGGGCCAAATGGCCAAGTGGGCCGACGACTATCCGGTTTATTTTGGCGCCGGCTCAGATTCCTACATTAAATACGACGAAGCAGGCGATGACTTCATGGTCATTTCAGGATCTGCAAAGGGTCTTGTATTATCAGGTTCAGCGATTTCAGCTTCTTGTGACAATTTTGTTATCGCTAGCCCCTATGAGGGCGGTTCTACTCGTTTAACTTTTGTTACAGATCAGGGCGACGACGTCGCTGACAGCGCTGCAGTAATATCAGTTACTGATGGCGGTGTAATGACATTAGCAGCAACATCGGTAACAATACCAGATGGCATAAGATTCCAGTTTGGGACAGGCGCTGACGTTGCTTTGGGCTATGATGCCGGCGTCGACGCCCTTCTTGTACAATATGGGGATATGAACGTTGTCGATGATTTAAGATTATATTTTGGCACCGATAAAGACTCCTATATCGAATACGACGAAACCGGCGATGACTTCATGGTCATTTCAGGATCTGCAAAGGGCCTTGTCTTATCGGGATCTGCCATCTCGGCTTCTTGTGATGGGTTTCGAAGTTCAGCCGCTGACATATCTTTCGAAAACTCTACGAACTTTAAACCTTTTGTATTCCTTACCAATACTGGCAATGACGCTAGCGGCCCAAATTTGTTTTTTAATAATTATCGCAACGGCGGCGGGGCTGCAAATCAAGATTATGATTCCCTCGGCGGGATTTCTTTTAATGGCTTTAATGATGCCGGCACTCCAGAACCTTTTGAATACGCACACATCCGCGGCGCAGTTATTGATGCATCTGATGGAACTGAAGACGGATACATGGAGTTTTCTGCGTCGATTTTGGCATTAACATCTTCAACACAAATGCGTTTTGATGCTCCATACATAGAGGTGGGCAAAAGCGCTCAGCTTATAGCAGTTGAAGCCCCTTCGCCTCATCTTCTGGTAGATGATAACGCGCCTCTTTACTTTGGCAAACATTATGATGCTTATATAGCTTATGATGAAACCTCTTCTGATAAATTAATAATTTCTGGAGCATCGGGCGGTACTTATTTTTCCGGAAGCTCGATCCATGTTGGAAAACTTGGAGTTACCGGTTCCAATCCGGATCCTGGTTGGGGGCCTTCCCGTTTCGAATACCCTGCTACTGCTTTCGATACAATAACAACATTCGACCTCGCCGGAACGGCCGAAACAAACCACATCGGTGCCCTTGTTAATGGCCAAGGCGGCGGCGATATGATTAAGCTTGGTGTATTTCATTCAGGTGTCAGTGTAAGGGGACATCTGGTTTCGCTTTATCGTAGTACCTGGTATGCTGCTGATAGAAGCGACTCTTCGGGGACCTCGTCATCAACTAGAATGTTGGCCGTAGCGCTTGACGTCGATGGGGGCGCCGACGAAGGCTTGGTTTTACTGAGAGGGATAGTGCGTATACCAGCCTCTTTATTAGAAACGTCTATCTCAGTGGGCAGCATCGGCGCCCCAGTTTATATATCGACAACTGCTGGTGAATATACTCTGTCTGTTTCGACGACTAGTGATGATATTATCAGGATTGTGGGCTATGTGTTGGATACAGATGCCACAGATATGTTAATGTATTTCTGTCCGGACAATACTTGGATCAAGGTAGCATAGTAAAAGATGACTTTAAATTGTGATATAATTTAGGTAGATTATGGCAACAGCAAACTTATTTCCTGTGTCTGTAGATAGCAGCGGCGCCGACTGGACTAACGTAGGCGGCTCTAGCGCTTATGCATCGATACGCGATGATGATACAAGTAATTATATAAAGTCGACCAGCGCTGGAAAGTATAATACATTTGGGATGGACAACTTTGGTGAAGACTTTTCTTCGATCACTTCGATTAAAATTGTAATTAAGGCTAGGGAGACGTCTAGGGGCGGTGCATACACAATAGACACCAAAATACTTAACGCCGGCGGCAGCACATTGTACGAAGAAGATTTTTCCAACGATGCAAACGTCAACTATACCACACATAACGGCACCGCGAGGACAACATCTGACGGCTCAAGCGCTTGGACAGATTCAGATCTAGATGGCATACAGATTAAATTAACTGGGCAGGCGGTAACCAGTGACACACGCATAACTTATGCATATATTGAGGTTACTTACGCCACGGGATATGCCAATGAAATTAGTGGTGTGGCGCCGGCAAATATTGACGAGGTTAATGGTGTGGCGACAGCAAATATTGACGAGGTTATAGGTTCATAATGGAAAAAGATTTAAATTATATTGCTAGCATGGAGAAAGCCATTTCAAAAAAATATGGTGCCGATGCGATAAAGAATCCGAAGGGCGATTGGGATCCGGAAAAGGAAAAAGAGTATGTTGAGCAACTTAAAAATCGCACCTTGAAGATGCAGGAAATAGAAGAACAATCTGAAAAGATAGAAGTTAAAGGTTTTTTCATGGCGAAAAAACTACTTAATAGAGAAGTAAAAATTATTTGTTCTGTATGCGAAAATAAGTTAAGAACAGTTAGAGATGATATTTACATGAATAAATTTGATTGTTGTGAAAAATGTTATGTTGATTATGTAGAAGGCCGCGAAGAACGCTGGCTAAAAGGTTGGAGACCAAATGACAAAAAATAAAAAAAGAATTGATCCAAGATATTTCTTAAATGAAACTACTTCGAACTATCGTTATGTCGAAGCGCTAGCCCGCGGCCCTCTATACAACAAGATAGTTACGAGTTTATATTTAGATAAAGCCTTAGAAAATTATATGCAAGGTTATTCACACGGTTCTGGCGGCAAATATAGTGTCGGCGCTAGCGCTTACGATGTCCAGGGCGCCTCCTCTGGTTTAGGATCCAAATTAACTAAACAATATCAGGCTGCTTTAGAGGAAGGCAAGATCGGCAGCGGTGAACGCGGACAAAGAAGATTCTTAGATCGATTAATAGGCAAACATTGGGAGAAGCTCATGCAAAACCCAGCAAAGATTTCATCTTTGGCACGCATGGGCACCTGGCGCGATTCAGTTCAGGAGCCTACTTTTGCTGATGTGATAGCTGTTTATGAATATCATGGCGGAAACATTGACGAGTATAAAAACAAAATGAGATCGGCTTTAGAAGGGGTTCTTAATCGACCCCCAGAATCAGTTGATCAAGGTCGTGCATCCGCACAGATGTCGACCACAATGCACGGCTACACGAAAGGAAGCCCGAAACACGGTCAACCCTTAGAAAATATTTAAAATAGGAGAATTTAAATGTCACAGGAAACATATGATATAGTCAAAGGAATCGCTCAAGCTGCAGCCAACGCTTATGACGGCGCGCATGATGATAAGGGCGAACCAATTGAAATTGGACTCAAAAGAGAAAAAGGACATCCTGTACTTGATTCTCGGCAAATGGATGGTTTTAAAGTCCGCATCGATGGTTCACATATAATCGTAACTTACCAAGCCGATATCAAATTAAGAGATGTTTACGGCGGCAAATTCGAAAATGAAATTGAACAAACTTTAGGAGATATTAGCAAGTGGCTCAAGAAAGAGTATAAGAAAGTAACTGGTAATTCTTTGACTCTTAAGGATGCCGGCGAGGCGGATATTATGGTTCAGTCGACTTCTCGCGTTAGGGTGTTCGTAACCGCCAATAAGAAATATCAAATCGGCGGCCTTAAAGATGTTGAGGATAAGCTTAAGCCTAGCGAAGATCGTTTCGAGGGCCAATTTAAAAAGTTCATGGAGCTAGGTGGCTGGGGCGATAAGCCAGAGAATAAGAACCAGAGAGGTTAGCCTCTATGGGATATCAACTTAGTAAGAAAGAAATCTTAAAGGAAGTTGTTAAAGCCGGAAAGGATCCGGATTACTTTATTAACAATTACGCAAAGATTTCTCATCCTATGAGAGGGTTAATACCTTTCAAAACATATGACTTCCAGTCTGGATTGATAGACTCTTTTAACGAGCATCGTTTTACTGTTATTTTAAAAGCCAGGCAGCTCGGCATCTCTACTATAACCGCAGCCTATATCGCCTGGATGATGATGTTTCATCGTGATAAAAACATTCTTGTTATTGCAACAAAGTTTAGTACAGCATCAAATCTTGTCAAAAAAGTCAAATCGATTATTAAATATCTTCCAGAATGGCTTAGAATTTCCAATATTGAAGTCGACAATCGAACTTCTTTTGAATTAACAAACGGATCTCAGATTAAAGCTTCATCAACCAGCGGAGATGCTGGTCGTTCAGAGGCACTTTCTTTATTGGTTATTGATGAGGCCGCACATGTCGAAGGATTAGACGAACTGTGGACTGGTTTATACCCAACCCTGTCAACCGGAGGCCGCTGCATCGCCTTATCAACTCCAAATGGTGTTGGTAACTGGTTTCATCAAGCATATGTTAATGCGGAAGAAGAAAAGAATGATTTCTTTCCGATTCGTATCCCATGGGATATGCATCCCGATCGTGATCAAGAGTGGTTTGATAAAGAAACCAAGAACATGTCCCGCCGCCAAATCGCCCAGGAGCTAGAATGCAATTTCAATATGTCTGGTGAGACAGTCTTCCATCCAGATGACATGAAAAGGATTGTTGTAGACCTTTGTGAACCGAAATATAGAACAGGGTTTGACAGAAATTTCTGGATTTGGGAAGAGTATAGTTCAGAGTTCACATATCTTCTTTCTGCCGATGTCGCCAGGGGGGACGGCGCCGATTATTCAACATTCCATATATTCAAAATAGAAACAATGGAAATTATTGGTGAGTACAAAGGTAAAATAACACCTGATCTGTTTTCTAATTTGCTTTATGACACGGGGAACGAGTATGGAAGTTGTATGGTGGCAGTAGAAAACAACTCAGTTGGCTTTGCTGTCATCGAAAAATTAAAAGATCGTGGATATCCTAATATATATTATTCTTACAAGTCTTCGCACGAGTATGTTGACCCTCTCATTGGAGAATATAAATCTAATGCAGTTGCTGGTTTCACTACTTCTTTAAAAAGTCGTCCTTTGATAATCGCAAAAATGGAAGAATTCATTAGAAATAAACTAGTTAAAATATATTCAAAGAGATTATATAATGAAATGGAAACTTTTGTCTGGCATAGCGGGAAGCCACAAGCGATGAAAAAATACAATGATGATTTAATTATGGCTTGTGCGATTGGCTGTTGGGTTAAAGATATGGCTTTCGAAGCTGGTCAGAGAGACACAGAATATAAAAAAGCGATGTTGGATTCGATGATTAAAACAAATTCAAGTATGAATACTACAATCCCGGGAATGATTGGGCACAAAATGGTCAAAGAAGACAGAGACAAAAGACAAAATCAAGAATTTTTATGGTTACTCAAAGGTTAAAAAATGGCAGATAAAACAAGAAATCCCAGAAATGAACAAAGTACATTATTTAGAAAGCTAACTAGGCTTTTATCTGGACCGCTTGTCAATTATAGACAACAGTACCCCCATCGTCCAACTCGCCGCCAACTTTCAAATCGTAAGATCAGATCTGCTAGTGGCCAGCAATTTAAAAAATCAGAATATAATCCTTACGATTCAATTCAGGCCAACTATATGGCCAGCCAGAACCGCGCAGACCGATATATTGACTTCGATCAAATGGAATTCACACCAGAAATTGCCTCTGCCATGGACATATATGCGGATGAGATGACAACTTCGTCTGATCTATCTCCTTTGTTACATATCCGATGTCATAATGAAGAAATTAAAGGCGTTTTAGACACACTTTATCATAAGATTTTAAATATTGATTTTAATCTTTTTGGATGGGCTCGAAGTATGTGTAAATACGGAGACTTTTTTCTTTATTTGGATATTGACGATGATGATGGGATTAAACATGCAATGGGCATGCCCCCAAATGAGATCGAACGCCTCGAAGGTGAAGATAACACAAATCCAAATTACGTTCAGTTTCAATGGAATGCCGGTGGCCTAACGCTAGAGAACTGGCAGGTTGCACATTTTAGAATTTTGGGAAATGATAAGTATTCTCCTTATGGAACCTCTGTTAACGAACCGGCCCGAAGGATCTGGAGACAGCTTACGTTGTTGGAAGATGCTGTTATGGCATATCGAATTGTTAGATCTCCCGAACGCCGCGTTTTTTATATCGATGTAGGTAACATCGCTCCTGTTGATGTTGAGCAATACATGCAGAAAGTTATGACTCAAATGAAGCGTAATCAAGTTGTTGATAAGGACACTGGCCGCGTCGATTTGCGTTATAATCCGATGAGCATTGAAGAAGATTATTTCATTCCTGTTCGAGGGGGTACATCTTCTAGAGTAGAATCTTTACCAGGTGGAACTTATACTGGTGATATTGATGACGTCAAATATCTAAGAGATAAACTCTTCTCTGCTCTCAAAATCCCTGCTTCTTATTTATCACGAGGCGAAGGTGCCGATGAAGATAAAACAACTTTAGCACAAAAAGACATTCGTTTCGCTCGCACAATTCAACGCTTGCAGCGTGCAATTATTTCTGAGTTAGAAAAAATTGGCATTGTTCATCTTTTTACTTTGGGCTACAGAGGAAATGATTTATTGTCATTTAAATTGGCTTTAAACAATCCTTCAAAACTAGCTGAGCTACAAGAACTGGAACACTGGAGAACTAGATTTGACGTCGCCGGTGCTGCAACGGAAGGATACTTCAGCAAACGTTGGATCTCACAAAATCTATTTAATATTTCTGAAGAAGAATTTGTTAGAATGCAGCGTGAGTCTTTTTACGATAAGAAATATGAAGCTTCACTTGAACAAGCTACCGAAGCCGCCGCTGCAGCTGGTGCTGTCGGAGGCGGAGGCGCCCTAGGAGATATGGGAGCAGAAGAACTCGGTGGTGAAGAACTCGGCGCTGAGGAGGGCGGTGAAGAATTGACTGGCGACGTCGGGGCCCCAGAGGAAGAAGGTGGTGAGGAAGCTGGGGAAGAGAGTATGCTACTTGCTGCCCCAGGCAAGCGCGACGAAAATCCTGGCCTGGCTAGAAAATTTAAGAAAATGGACGGGGATATGGCCAACTCGACTCCCGGCGCCAATAGTAAATGGTATATACCGGTTAAAGATGATAAGAGAGATATGGGAGGTCGCAATAAAAGTATGAAGATCAATCGCGAAATGGCATCGCCAGGCCGAAGGAATATTTATAAGGGCTATGAGCCTCTGAGTCGCCTGGCTAAGCTTTCCGAAATTAAAGAAGTAATGTATGAACAAGAAGAGAAAAAATTATTTGAAGTGAATTACGAGATTAAAAAACTAATTAAAGATATGGAAAATATGGAGTTATCCAAAGATGAGATTCAATCATAATAAGAAAAGAAATACCGCTTTTCTTTTTGAAACTCTTGTCAAAGAGTTGACGAAGAGTGTTATTAATAATAATTTAGATAAAAAGCACCAAATTGTTAAAATCATTAAAGAATTCTTTAATGAAAAAGAAATTCTTGGCAAAGAGCTTAAGCTTTATAAATCTATTGCGGATTGTTATAGCGTAACCCCGAGAGTAGCCGAAAAGGTTTTGGCCGAGACAAAAAAGCAATACATTAATCTGGATAAAAAACAGATATTCAACAGACAAAGTGTTTTAATTAAGGAAATTAATAAAAATATTTCAAAAGAAGTTTTCTCTAATTTTGTACCACAGTACAAAACATATGCTACTTTGTGCCAAATAGTTTCTGAGGGTTTGGACCCCCAAGATAGGGTTCTTTTGGAAGAAGCTGTAATCAACAGGATGACTCTTACACCTCAAAAGAAGGTTAAAAAACAAGTTCCTTTAGACATGTTATCCTACAAAACTTTTGTCAATAAATTTAATGAAAAATATGGCGATTTAAATGAGAATCAAAAAACATTATTAAATAAATATATTGCATCTTTTGCTGACAATGGATTAGAATTTAAGATATTCTTGAATGAAGAGGTCTCTCGCTTACGTGGGGAGATTGGTAAGGCCATGGTACAGGAAGATGTTCAAAATGATACAATTGTAGTGGAAAAACTAGAAAAAGTACTCTCCTTAATAAAGGATTTTCAGAGTGAAAAAATTAATTCTAAATTGTTAGAGAAAATTCTTAAAATTCAGACACTAGCCAAAGAGGTGTTGTAAATATGGCAATCACCATTAAGGTTAATCAACCGGATAAACAGCCTGATCAAATAAAAATAAAAGTTGGAGAACAAAAGAAAGATAAGCCGACGCAGTTATCAGTTGTTTTACAAGCTAGAAGAACTTTAGACGGCAATGTCATGATCTTTGATCATAAAGACATCGACATAGTTGTTATGCCCGCCCAAAAGAAAGTAGTTACCTTTGCAAAAGAAATATACGGTGATCATGTCTACGAAGCGCAAGAGCGCTTATTTAAGTTTTTAACAACCAAGGGCGTCGTCGGCCCAGATTCAATTCAGGGCGGTAATATTTATTCTTCTATTGAAGCTAAAATTTTGGAATCAGAAGATTATAATTCTGTACAAATAACTCTTTTTTCGATTGGTAAATTTATAGAAGAAGAGAAACCGTACTTTGAATTCGAAAAAGCTTATGATGAAGAATTCGAAAAGCGCCTGGCCGACCCCGGTCCAGAAGATTCGACTGATTTCGATCCAGAAAAATATCATGATCCAGACAAGGGCGCGATCAGGCCTGGGATTAGGCCATTTGGTATTGCAAATATTTACAGACTTTAGAGGTGTAAGGTGGAGTTACTATATTTTATTTTGTGTGCCTTCGGCATAACAACAATATTAGTTTATGGAGCGATTTTTAATCGCATCAGGCCTAGCCATCATTTTTTTCACTGTCCTATGTGCATGGGATTTTGGGTAGGCGTGATTTTGTGGAGTATTAATGGCTTTACAGAACTATTTAGTTTTGATTATAATTTAATTAATGCAATTTTGTTAGGATGTTTATCTTCTGGTACATCTTATACTTTAAACATGATTTTTGGAGATAATGGAGTTAAACATGAAGTATTTAATCACACAACATGGGGATATGATGATGAATCCGATTGCGGATGTGCTGACTAGTCGGAAGAATAGCTGGCGCCTGCAGCCAGTCCGCCGCTGTTGTAAAGGCAGTAGTATCATGCGGGGGTGAGCCTCGCACAAAAGAGGGAAATTAATGGAAAAGCGACTTTTACGAGAATTTTTTGAATTATGTCCTGACGGCAATTGCGTTCTTGATATCTTGACAGAAGATGAAAAGAAAAAAAGAGGCAATGGTACTGTCTTCCTCGTAGGGGTATGCCAAAAAGCCGGCACCAAAAATGGTAATGGCCGCGTTTACCGTAAGGAAACTTTGCAAAGAGAATTAGAAAACTATCAAGAAGCAATCCGCGAACGCCGCGCCCTGGGTGAACTTGATCATCCAGACGACTCGGTGATTAATTTAAAAAATGCATCACATTTGGTTACAAAAATGTGGTGGAATGGCGACGATGCGATGGGAAAAATTGAAGTACTCGACACGCCCTCCGGCCGTATTCTTAAAGACCTTATTGGCGCCGGAGTAAAGCTAGGTATTTCTTCGCGAGGTTTGGGAACAGTAAAAGAAGAGAATGGACATACCATGGTCGAAGACGATTTCCAACTTATTTGTTTTGATATGGTTTCAGAGCCTTCAACACCGGGAGCATATTTAAAGCAACAAGCTGATATCGGCCAAGGTGTTAATATGTATATTAATGAACAGAAGACTACCTCGAAAAGTGAAAAAATAAATAATATCATCGATGATATTCTAAGAGAGTAAAATGAAAAAGAATGAATTAAAAAAGGTTTTAAAGCCACTTATTAAAGAATGTATTAAAGAGTGTATTTTCGAAGAGGGTGTTCTGTCTGGTATTATTAAGGAAGTCGCTCAAGGTATGAGCGGCAATATTGTCTCCGAGGCTAAAAGACCTCCTGTTGATCGTGCAGATATCGAGAGGCAGGAAGAAGAACTCGAAAGAACGCGCCAGGAAAAGATTCGAAGGTTAAATGAAACAATAAGTTTCGGAGAAGTTAATGTTTTCGAGGGCACCAAAACAATTCCCGCTGAAGCTTCAGGCCAGAACGCCCTGTCCGGTGTATCCCCCGACGACAGCGGGGTAAATATCGATGGTATTGTAGCACTCGCTTCTGACAAGTGGAAGCGTTTAATTTAAAAAGGAAAGGATATGTCTAAGAAAAGAGCTATAAATGTTGAGGTGAGGTTAGAAGAAGTCCGCGGAGACCAAAGTAAACTTATTAGAAAATTTAATAAGAAAGTTAAGAAATCTGGTATCTTAGAAGAGTATCGAGATCGCAGATTTTATGAGAAGCCTTCAGCTAAAAGAAGAAGACTGAAAAAAAGAAAAATGGAAAATGCAAGAAAAGCTGAACAAGAACGAAACAGAAAACTAGATATTAAGTAGGAGAAGAAAATGGCATATTCAACAGATAATTTAGGTGACAGGGTTCATACTTATGCCTCCCCAGGAATTATGTCCACCGGGGCTTACCTTGTTGGCGCCCGTCCTTTTATAGTTAAAGCGCTATTGGACGATGGAAAGGTTTATAAAGTTGAATTTCCGTTTGTTACAAGGGCCATAACTGTTATTAATCAGGATGCTTTAAATGATGATGTGTTGATTGCCTTTGCAAATCATGGAGATGCCTGGGATCATCATGCTATTACTCTCGCCAATAATCGCGATAGTATAACTATGAATGTGCGAACTCCTTCATTATACTTAAAGGCTTCTGGAGATGTTCATATTGAACTGTTCGCAGAAATGACAAATATTGTTAGCGGCAGGCATGATGAGTGGGCTTCAAGCGATCAATCGCGAAGTGGTATTGATCTAAATATTGCTGGCGCCACCTATCCATCAGCTGCAGCTACAAACGATATAATAGAGCAATAGGAGGAGGCTTAGATGGGTTTTAAATCAGGTCCAGGCGGAACAGTTGAAGACATAGAGGTGACAGCAGAAGAGGGTAGCGCCCTCAGCTTCAGCGCCAACAGCTTTGGTGTGACGATGGCAAAGCTGACCGCGGCAGTTAATTTCGATGTAGAGGGCCCTGGAGGAGCTAATAATTACACCACTGCAGTTACAATGAATGATACTCGTCGAGGAAGCATTACACTTACGCTGGCAGAATCAATTGCTACAACCGGGCCTTCAGCTGTACCAACAGTAACAGTAACTGCCGATAAAATTCTAGCTACAGACGCCATCTATTGTAGCTGCCAGGCTCCCTCAGCCGGCGGAACCGGCATTATGGCTTTTGCATGCGCCGTCGCCGCTGGATCATTCAACATTGGTATGACTAATTGGACTGGTGGAACAATAGGCACCGATGGAACAACACTTGTTGTCAATTGGGTGGCTCTATAATGAAAAATGGAAAATATGTCATTTAAACAATATAAACACTATTTATTAATGATATAAAATGCCTGCAGGAGTTTTTAAATGTCAACACTACTTGAACAAGCTATAGTCGACGCCGGCGCATTACGCAACGCGGCGCTAAAAAATGCTGAATCTGCTGTGATCGAGAAGTATTCCGATCAGATTAAAGAAGCAGTTGAAGCAATTTTACTAGAGCAGCCAGAAGAGGAAGAAGATCCTATGGCCGGCATGGAAGACCCCATGGCCGCCGATCCTATGGCTGCTGGAGAGGCGCCCGAACCCGAACCCGTTGTAGATGACATGCCCCTAGGCGCCAATGATGGAGAAAACCTCTGTCCTTGCCCCGATGATGAAGAAGAAATTGAAATTAATTTTGATGATTTGTCTCGCGAAATGGAAAAGTATAGCGAGATCCCAGGAGAAACCCACGACATGGCCGCCGGCGAAGTTTTAGGATCCGAAGAAGAATTTATGCAAGAAGTTAATTTAGACGAAGATATTTTAGCTTCTTTGCTTGAAGAGCTTACGGTTGACATTCATCCAACTAAATCTGGCTGGGCCGGCACTCCTAACGCTATGGTTAATCTTGCCGAAGAAGAGCTTATGGCTCTTGCACAAGACTCCAAAGAGAAAGAAAAGAGAGAAGCAATAGAAAATGCTTTAAAAGATCTTCAAGAATCAAAAAATGATTTAGAATCAAAAAACAAATTACTTAAAGAAAAGTTGCAAACTGCCAATGGTAATATTAAGAAACTGGCAGAGGTTGTAACAGTATTAAAGGGTAGATTAGACGAATCTAGCCTATCAAATGCTAAACTATTATATACGAATCGGGTCTTGTCAAACGACTCTTTGAATGAGCGACAAAAAAATCACATTGTCGAAGCTTTGACTAAATCCGAAAATGTTGAGGAAGCGAAAACAATTTATGACACACTTCAAAACACAGTGAGCAGTACCAAAAATAAAAAACAGCTTAATTCACTGAGTGAGGCCGTCAACAAGACTTCTTCGACGCTTATCTTGTCTAGAAGACAAGAACAACAGCGAAGTGATCCGTCTTTAGATAGATGGAAAACTTTAGCAGGTCTTAACAACAACAACAATTAAGGAGGATTTTAAGATGTCTGTATTAGAAAAATTGACAGAAGGCATTGTCGCGAGATCTCTCAAGAACGAAGGTGCTGCTCTACTAGAGAAGTGGGAACGCACTGGACTTTTAGAGGGTCTAGACAGTGACTCTAAGAAAAATGGAATGGCTCGTATGCTTGAGAACCAGGCTGCGCAGTTATTGAAGGAAGCCAGCTCAATGGCAGGTGGTGACGTTCAGGGTTTTGCGTCCGTCGCATTCCCGATTGTCCGTCGTGTATTCGGTGGGCTTATTGCTAATGATCTCGTGTCGGTCCAGCCGATGAGTCTCCCCTCGGGTCTCATCTTCTTCATGGATTTCACTCATAGTGACACGCGCGGAGCTTACACTGGTCGCACAGGTGGAGACGGCAGCGCCGATTCACTCTACGGTGGTGGTGTGGTTGCTTCTGGCTTGATCACTGGTGTCACCGATATCAGTGAAGAAGGCGGAGGTTTCTATGGTCTCAACAACGGCTATGCTTCACCATTGAGTGGTACCACAATCAGTACCGTGCACTCCAACACAATTTGGGTTGTAGCTGCAACCGGCACTGTTGGTGGGGCCGGCGCCACTGCGGGTACTTTCGCCCATTGGGATACTACTAATACTAGCGCCCAGAACCAGCTTAACTCTGTATGTCGGTATGACGCTGATTTGCAGGGCAAGCGCGTCGCGGTTGTGCAGATTGCTGCTACACATTTTAACCAGATTAACCTGGATAACTTGGTCGCGGTCGCCTACACTGGCTCTGTCGATGGAGGTACCTCCGTGGGAACCATCAATGGTTCACCCAGTGGTTCTTTAGTTCGTCGCTTAACTACCTTTAGTGGTTCAGCCGGTGAGAACAATGCTACTGCTAAGAACAGAGATCAGATTCTTATGGTTTGGGAAGCCGAGGCCAATACCGTAGCTGGCCTCGATAACCTTGTTGTTTCACTTACTGGCCAGTCGGCCGTCGTAGGTGGGGCTGCACCAGCCGATGATACCGACGTTCATGCCAACACCACTCACGGGTTTAACTTCCCGACTGCTGACAACTTCGACAACGTGGGCGAAACCGCTCTCGGTGCTGTCGTTGGTGCTACTGAGTGGCTCTTGGAGTCTGATGCTACTACCGTTAGTGGCGACTTCTCCGCTGGTGAGGCTACCGTTGACATTCCTGAGATCGATATCAAAGTCGATAGCATTTCTGTCACGGCGATCACCAAGAAGCTCAAGGCTAAGTGGACTCCGGAACTTGGTCAGGATCTCAACGCCTATCACAATCTCGATGCTGAGGTTGAGTTGACGTCGATTCTGTCTGAGCAGATTGCTCTTGAAATTGATCGCGAGATTCTCGAAGATCTTGTCAAGGGTGCTACTGCGAGTACGTACTACTGGTCTCGTTCGCCTGGCTTGTTTGTTAACAGGACTACGGGCGCTGAGCTTGGTGCGCTTTCGGCAGCTCCTGACTTCACTGGCACGGTTAGCGAATGGTATGAGACTCTTGTCGAAACCATTAACGACGTGTCGGCTCAGATCCACAGAAAGACTCTACGTGGTGGTGCTAACTTCCTGGTGGTTTCACCTGAAGTTGCTAACATCCTTGAGTTCACCTCTGGGTTCCGTGCTAGCGTCACTGCTGATTCTGACAAGGGCACTGTTGGTGCCGTCAAGTCTGGTAGCATTTCCAAGAAATGGGATGTTTGGGTTGATCCCTACTTCCCGCGTAACTTGGTCTTGGTTGGTCGTAAGGGTGGTAGCTTCCTTGAAAGTGGCTACGTATACGCTCCTTATGTCCCGCTGCAGGTCACTCCGACGATCTTCGGTACCGAGGACTTCGTGCCTCGTAAGGGCGTGATGACTCGTTACGCTAAGAAGATGGTTCGACCTGATATGTATGGTCTTGTTATCGTACGCGGTCTGCTTGGTGAGGCTGGTGCAACTAGCTAAGTCATAGTGGCTGACTAAACTAAACCCGCCTTCTTCGGAAGGCGGGTTTTTTTATATTTAAATGGAATTTAAGAATCAATCGTACTATTTACTTATGATTGACGAGGCGTATAGCCACAACACCTAAAACAAGGAGAAAAACACAATGGCAGGTAAATTAGGAATGGGTCTTCTAGAGACTCTATTAGAGAATCTAGACCGAGATCTCAATTTGGCGGATACCACATTAACAAACCCAACGATTACAACCAACGCTCTGGCAACATTTTCTGGCGGAGTTCGCGCCTCAAGGTTTGTAGAAGATGTAACGCTTGAAAACGTAGATGCGCAGAATCTTACAGTAACGGCTGCAAGATTTCTTAAAGGATTGATTGTGCATACTTCAGTCACTGGTGGAGGAACAGCCACTCTAGATACAGGCCCTAATTTAATTGCAGGCCTAGGCCTTACCGTAGTAGGACAAGCTATGAAGTGTATTTACGTTAATGATGGTGACCAAACAGTAACATTTGCAGTTGCAACTGGTACAACTCTTACTAATGTAGCAAACACAGTCCTTACCAACGCTTCATGTACACTTATTTGTAGAATGACAGCAGCAGCTACAGTAGATGTTACTATAGCAAATAACTAATACTTATTAAATAATAAGGTCAAACCCCCTCCCTTTATTGGTTGGGGGTTTTTTTATAGGATATAAAACAGGGAAAACTCATGGATAACACAAAAGACATAAAAATAAAAGCCCTAGAAGAACAAGTGAGACAACTTCAAGAATCACATAATAAACTCGCAGAACATTATCGCGAGTTTGTGAAAGCCACTGTACAGTGTTTTAAAGAAAATGCTGAGGAAGAATGACTTTTAAAAACGATATATACCAAAAAATTATTGCAAGTGATTTTTTCAGATTTTAAGTTTATAGGTAACTATTTACTAGAGTCATAAGGAGATTAATATCATGGGCAAGAAAAAGAAGATCGGAAGATACCCACAGAAGTACGGCAAGAAGTTTGGTGCACACCCTATTGTGAAGGCCAGATCATCTAATCCAGTTGTGGCTGTGATGGAGACTGTCGTCGAGGCAGTTGAGGCCGCAGTTGAGGCTGTTGTGGAAGCTGTGACACCCGATCCTGTTGTCGAGGAAGTTAAAGCTCCTGCCAAGCCTGCCAAGAAAAAAGGTTTTCTCAAAAGCAAAACCTCTAAGGGATAAACGAACTCTCCTGACTAATTAAAATATATACAGGAGATCATATGGATGGCGGTTCCGACCCTAACACCTTCAAGCACACTCAGCGCAATTGTTTTGCCAGTAACTGGCACCGAAGCAACTGCGCAGTCGCTTACGTCTTATCCATTCGGGATATATACCAATCCTGGAACTGATTTATATGACCCCAACTTTGTATCCGGCGCGCTAGACCAAGTTGCTTATACATTTAAGAAGCTCGGCGGTGATATTCTAGATATTGAGTTAGTCGAAGCAAATGTTTATGCTGCATATGAAGAATCAGTATTAGAATACTCTTATATCGTTAATCTTTATCAAGGTAAGAGTATGCTCACAGATGTTTTAGGAGCTTCAACTGGCACTTTTGATCATGACGGACATCTAACTGGATCCGGCGGCGGTGATGTATTATCATCTAGTTTGGGCGGTACACATGTTGCTCTTAAATTCCCAAGATTTGATTTTGCTTATTCTAGAAGAGTTGCAGATAGAGTTTCTGAAGAGGTAGGCATCGGAGGCCTCAAGAATGAATATTCAGCATCCGTTGCAACCCAAGACAAAAAACAGACTTATGATCTTCAAGATATAGTTGCTGCTGAAGCAACCGATGTTAACTCTCCATTCTATAACAAAGTTGGCAACAATAGAGTAACCATTAAACAGGTTTATTATAAGACGCCGCATGCAATGTGGAGATTTTATGGTTATTATGGTGGTATGAATTCAGTTGGCAACTTATCAACTTATGGTATGTTCGCGGACGACTCTACTTTTGAAGTCATTCCTCCGTGGCAAAACAAGTTACAAGCCATGGCCTATGAAGATGCAATCTACACAAGAAACTCACATTATTCTTTTGAACTTAAAAACAATGAATTAAGATTACATCCTCAACCAACTCAAAGTACTCCTGGGCGGATCTGGTTTAAATTTACGATCCAAGAAGATGCATGGACAGAAGAGGCCAGCAGTAAGATTGGTGCAGATGGAATTAATAATCTTAATACAATTCCATTTGGCAACTTACCTTATAAAAACATTAATTCTATTGGTAAACAGTGGATTAGGAGGTTTGCTTTGGCTTTAACAAAAGAAATGCTAGGCCAAGTAAGAGGTAAGTTTGCCACTATCCCAATTCCAGGCGAGTCCGTGACTTTAAACGCATCCGATTTATTATCCCAAGCGAAAGAAGAACAAGAGAAGCTCAGAGAAGAACTCAAGAAGATCTTGGATGAACTAACTTATGACAAGCTAGCTGAGACGGAGGCTAAATTTATTACGAATTCCAACGAGGCACTTAAAAATGTCCCAACTGGTATATTTATGCTGTAAAGGAGGATAAAACGTGGCGAACAATGAAAACAAGTGGTCCCAGCCTGCCAATCCTCCACCGCCATTATTTCTTGGCAAAAAAGAAAGGGATTTGGTTAAACAAGTCAATGATGAATTGATTGAAAGAGTGGTGGGCCAGCAGGTAGTTTACTATCCTATCGATATAGAACACACAAATTTTCATCCAATATATGGTGAGGCTATTGAAAAGACTTTCATGCCGCCAGTAAGAGTGTATGCTTTAATTGAGTGGGAAGGGATAAAAACTTTAACAGATAAATATGGTATTGATAAAGAGACAAATTTAACAGCTCATTTCCACAAAAGAAGATTAACAGAGGATCAAGATTTATTTGTGCGCGAGGGTGATTTCATTCTTTATGGTAGCCTGCATTACCAAATTGTTTCTTTACACGAACCAAAACAATTGTTCGGCCAGATTGATCATAGATTTGAAATAAGTGCAAAATGTATTAAGTCCAGAGAGGGTTTATTCGATGCCACGTAAAAAAGACTATTCTTTTACAGAGATCGAAGATACTAGCAACATTCAGGAAGAAGCGTTCTTACCTTCTGATTTTGACAATATTGATTCTGCGCTGTATGAGTATGTTAAAAATAAAAATATTTTTGCAACGACTAATAAGGGCTGGAAACAAGTTCCGGTTGTATGGGTTTCTGCGGAGAGGGCTTATCAATTAAAACATAACAAAGATCTAAGAAACAAAGAAGGGGTTTTCACATTACCAGTCATCGCCATTGAAAGAACTAATATTGCAAAAGATTTGCAGAGAAAAGGTGCTGTTTTTGGCAACGCTTATACAAATGAAAGAGGCGGTACTATTACTATTGCGCGCAGGATCAATCAGGACAAAACACAGAATTTCGCTAATGCAGATTCTTATCGCATTAATAAACAAAGTAATTTCCCAACTTTTGCCAGGACTCCTGGTAACGTTACAAAAACAAATAAAATTGTTTATCAAACAGCAACGATACCCCTACCAACATACATCGATATAACATATTCGATTGTTTTAAGAGCAGAATATCAACAGCAAATTAATGAGATGGTAGAACCGTTTATAACAACTGGCAAAAACATTAATTATTTCACGATGAGCCGTAACAATCATACATATGAAGGATTTGTACAACAAGACTTTTCTGCAGAAAACAATGCCTCTAATCTGCAAGAAGAGGAAAGAAAATATGAAACAAAAGTAGATATAAAAGTACTGGGCTATCTAATAGGAGAGGGTAAAAATCAAGAAACTCCTAAAATAGTTTGGAAAGAAAATTTTGTTGATGTTAAAATAGGGCGAGAGAGAACTGTTTTTCAAGACGAACAAGAATGGGAGCACAATATTCAAGAGGATCACGAATACAGAGATTAAAATAAATCTATGTGGAGTTTCGATGCGATACCAACTATTTATTAGAGAACATTAACATACTGACTTTGAGGAGGTTACAAGTATGGCACAGCCAGGATACAAAAAATTCAATTTTGTTTCACCAGGAATCTTCCTGAATGAAATCGATAAATCACACATCTCCAAACCACCACTTGGCATTGGACCAATGGTTATTGGACGAGCCCGCCGAGGTCCCGGTAACCGACCCACCCGCGTAGGTTCGTACGCAGAGTTCGTACAGATTTTTGGTAATCCGAACCCAGGACTTGCTGCTGGAGACCAGTGGCGCTCCGCCGAGGGCCCTCCTGGACCAACTTATGCTGCATATGCTGCGCAAGCTTGGTTGGCGAATAACACTCCTCTTACTTTCATGCGATTGGTCGGAAGTCAACATTCCAATAAGACTGACAGCAGCGCCTACGGTTCTGCTGGTTGGTATACTTCACGACCTTCCAGTAATTATAACACTGAGACTACGATGGACGCCACCCTCGCCGCGGCCACCAACGGCGGCGCTTATGGTTTGTGGTTGATTCATTCGAGTTCATACGATTCCATGGGCCACGACTCGCCCACTGGGCTTGGCACCGACGGCGACGCGTCCCCGGCCACGGGTACTTTAGGAGCAATCTTCTATGTTGCCGAAGGATCAATTAGATTAACTGGATCTGTGCGCGCCAGAGATGCCTCCGCCGCCGCGTCGATCACTGCTTCAAATTCGACGATCATGCGTTCGGATGGTACTGATGCTGGATTTACAATGCAAATTATGGATGCCGCTGGGACTTCAGTTCTAGATACGGTTTCCTTTAATTTCGCACAGAATTCAGCAAAGCACATTCGTAAAGCCTTTAACACCAATCCTACTTTAACCAATGGCGCCCACACGACAAACACCAAAACATATTGGCTCGGAGAGACGTACGAAAAGGCGGTTAGTGATCAAGTACTTGCAACTTCAAGTTCTGCTGGGTCGGTTTATGGTATTCTTATGGGCCTGGATAACGGCGATTCAACCGGCGACTGGTCTAACCATCGCTATGCTGCACAGCCTGCAAAAACCCCATGGCTTTTCTCTCAATATCAAGGCCAAGACGGTCAGTTCACACCCGCCAGCTGCCAGCAGTTGTTCAGACTTGTGACTCACCAGGCCGGCCAGTGGGATATGCATAGCTTAAAGATTGCGATTGAAGAGATCAAGCCTTCAACAAGCGACAAAAATGCTTATGGTACTTTTACTGTTACTGTCCGCCAAATCAGCGACCATGACGGCGACCAAAAGATTGTTGAGCGCTTCTCTGGCGTCAATATGAATCCTGGTTCTCCAAATTACATTGGTACCAGAATCGGTACTCAATACGTGACGTTCGATAGCGTCCAACGCCGACTCAGGACTTACGGAAAATACCGTAATCGTTCACAATACATTTATGTTGAAATGAATGCGGAACTAGATGAAAATGGCTTGGATCCAAGCTTGCTTCCGTTTGGTTGGGAAGCGCCCCCGACGCCTTATAACTGGGCTTTGCTCGGTGATAACAGGGCCGGCGGCGACAACATGGACGGACGGATTAGTTCTTTCGGAGCCTCCACAGCAGCCGAGTTCAGCGCGCTGGCAAGAACCAAGATGTTCCTGGCTTCTAATGCGATGATGCCCTGGACCAGCGCCGTCGCCGCCGCCAAGAGCCCGATTTCTGCTTCAATGAACTTCACCGGATCTTTCAAATGGCCGAGTCTTAGTTGTCGTGCGAACTCTGGTGATGGAGGCTTCGTTTCTCCCACCAAGGGTTACTTTGGTTTCTACACTGGCAAATCGACTTCGGATATCAATTTTGAACCGAGCACGAAAGACCTCTTACGTCCACTGCCATCGGCCATTAATGGTTACGGGTCAACGACCGACAAAACTGTATCACCTTTCTGGTTTACACTAGATGATATTAGTGGCTCTGTTAATTCTGATTCTCCGGATCCTGATTTGAACAACCACGTTGTTTGGGTTTCCGGATCCAGAGGTGTGGGAGTCGCCGGCGTATCGGTTTCCGCTAAATCAACAGGCAGTGCAACGACACCAAATCAAACTCCAGATGGTTGGAGATATCTGCTGCAGAAACTTCAGATTAACAAGTTTGTTGTTCCGCTTTATGGCGGTTCCGATGGGCTGGACATCCGCGAACGCGAGCCCTTTAGAAACAAGCTTACGAGTCCTGATGGTACTACGGCAAAGACTCATTATGCCTACAATACCATTGAAGAGGCTTTGGATATTGTTGCAAACACAGAAGATTATGAATACAATATTGCATGCATGCCCGGCATTACGACTCCAGGCCTCACTAAGAAATTAGTTGATATCTGTGAAACGCGCGCTGACGCACTTGCTATTATTGATCTTGAGGATGTGTATACCCCGACGACAGAAGAAACAAAGACAAATGTTACGGATCGATATGGAAACGTACGCAATGTAACCACAAAGCTTATGGACAGACAGCTTAACTCTAGTTATGGCTGTTGCTATTATCCTTGGGTTCAGATTCAAGATAGTGCTACTGGTATTAACATGTTCGCACCTCCGTCAATTGTGGCGTTGGGAACAATGGGTTCATCGGAAGCCGTTTCTGAACCTTGGTTCGCGCCGGCGGGCTTTAATAGAGGTGGGCTGACTGATGGCGCCGCCGGAATTCCGGTTATTGGTATCACCGAGAAGTTAACTGCGAAGAATCGCGATAAACTTTATGAGGCTAACATTAACCCGATCGCTTCTTTCCCCGCAGAAGGTATTGTGGTCTTCGGCCAGAAGACCCTACAGATTACACCCTCTGCTTTAGACAGAATTAATGTGAGAAGACTTCTTATTTTCGTCAAGAAGGCTGTTTCACGATTCTCTGCCAAGGTTCTATTCGACCAGAATGTCCAAGTAACCTGGAATCGATTCTTGGGAATGGTTGAACCGTTCTTGAAGAGCGTTCAGACCCGCTTAGGATTATCAGACTTTAGAATTACCCTGGATTCTACTACAACTACTCCAGATCTTATTGATCGCAATATCATGTACGCTAAGATTTATCTAAAGCCTGCACGAGCAATCGAATTTATTGTGGTTGATTTCGTTATTACGAGTTCTGGAGCATCTTTTGACGATTAAAAAAAAATTAAATACTAATTAATAGTACAGTAGCTATTAGGAGGAGAAACTAAAAATGGCATTTTGGTCAGACACAACATCAACAGTCCCCGCCCCTAAAAGAAATTTTAGATGGCTTTTATACCTAGGCGGGATCCCATCATGGCTTTGTAAAAAGGTCACAAAGCCAGCTTATTCTATCACAGAAACGGTACATGAATATTTAAATCATAAATTTTATTATCCCGGTCGCCTTGAATGGCAAACTATTGACATCACTCTTGTTGATCCTGTGAATCCAGATGCTGTTGCAACTATTAACGAAATTATTAGATTTAGTGGTTACACTCCTCCCGAAACTCAATTTGATACCATGACTCTTAACAAGTCGGACGCTGTCGGCGCTCTAGGAAGGGTCCGTATTCAACAGCTAGGCACTAGGATCCCAGGCCAAGAACATGCCGGCGCGGCCACGGGTCAGGTACAACACAAGGCGGTAGAAGAGTGGGTTCTTTACAACGCTTGGATTAAAGATGTTAAATACGGTGAGCTTGATTACACCAGCGACGACTTAACAGAGGTTACACTCACTCTGAGATATGATTTTGCTAAGCTTAATCTTGACAATCAGAATGTCGATATTGATTTAGAGGAAGGCGCTGGAATTCCAATCGCTCCCGGCACTAGTCCAGATCTTAATGCCGGTCAGCCCGAAAGCGGAATCGGCGGCGACACTGCTTAAAAAAAGTATTTAAAATATTTAAATTTCATATTATAATATAGACTCAAAAAGAGAGGTTTGAATGTCTAGAAACAATGATGAGCGATCGGGTGCTTTGCCTAGTGCAGAGGCACCCCTCGCTGTTGCTGCAGCCCAACAGCAAAATAATTCAATTGGGCTTAACTTTGTTGTCCCCACAGAGCATGTAGAATTACCATCTAAAGGTCAATTCTATCCAGATGGACATCCGTTACATAATGAAGAAACCCTTGAGATAAAACACATGACCGCCAAGGAAGAGGATATCCTCACGTCCAGGACACTTCTTAAGAAGGGTCTGGCTGTGGATCGACTTCTACAAAGCATAATTGTAAACAAGAAAATTAATCCAGATGATCTTTTTGTCGGCGATAAGAATGCTGTTATCGTTTCCGCAAGACAAAGTGCCTATGGAGATGAATATTCTACAAAAGTTACATGCCAGGTCTGTAGTGAGACTTCGGATTTTGCTTTCAATTTAAGTGATAGTTGTCATATTCATCCGGATGATACGGAAGACGCAGAATTTGTTATGACCGAAAGTGGAACGTTTGATATCAAACTTCCAAAGACTGGCTTTACTGCTGAAGTTCGACTTTTAAATGGAAAAGATGAAAAGTGGTTAGCCAAATCCATGGAACAGAAGAAGAAAGCAAGAGTTAATGAGACAACCCTCACTGATCAAATGAGACTTTTTATTGTTTCAGTTAACGGAATAAAAGATAGGGAAGAAATCAATGGATTTATTAATGTGATGCCAGCTGCAGACTCTAGACATATGAGAAATGTCTATAAGCAGTTGAGTCCGAATATTGACCTGACACAAGACTTCTTGTGCTCGGCATGCGGGGCGGAAACTAAGATGGAGGTGCCCTTTACTGCGGACTTTTTTTGGCCTAAGCAGTAAATACATGGAAAATGTTTATGAGCAGTTTTTTATGCTCAAGCATCACGGTGGCTGGAGCTTTACAGAAGCATATAGTTTGCCAGTTGGTCTCAGAATATGGTTTTTGAAAAGATTACAAAAGCATTTTGAAGACGAACAAAAGGCAATGGACGAAGCAAAGCGTAAAGCAAAAGGCCAAAAAAGCTTTTAGAATGGAGCCGAGAGTATCATCTCTCGGCTTTTTTACTTTAAATTACTAATTACTTTAGTATAGCTATATACTTATGAGGAGGATAAACCAGTGGAAGAGAAGTCTATTTTAAAAGAAGAAGAATTAACTGAAATTGTTATTGATTTGGGCTCCCACCGACGTGGAGAGCTTTCTGAAATCTTTAACAGACTATCTATGTTTGGCGGCTGGATCAAATATATTTTAAAACAAATGTTTGGTTCATCTGGTAGCATCCCGGTTAGAGTTAAGGGAAATAGATCTGAAATTGAAAGTTTTTCTAAAGCCATGGCTAAAGAAAAGGATTATATAAGTCTTGCGAGCCGATATGGTTTGGATGATCCTCGTACGTATAAAAGTAAATTCAAGTTACAACAAGCTACAAATAACTTCGAGAGACAAACCGGTATTAAGTGGCCTTTAAGCTAGGAGTGACCTATAGGTGGCAGTAGACAAAAAAGCAGCGGCAGCAGCGGCAGAAGCCATAAGGAAAACTCTTACCGAGCAGGGCTTGGCCCAAGAAGAGGTCAATAGGAAAGTAAAAGAATTTGAAGATCTCCAGAAACGTATCAATGAAGGTGCGCAAAGTTTTCTTGAATTTCTGTTGCAACAATCAGAAGCCAATAAAGATAATTTAATATTA
>TARA_R110000824_G_scaffold88823_6_pt1 | contig 57507 bp, 49 predicted proteins | sample TARA_R110000824 | Tara Oceans TARA_R110000824 (sample SAMEA4397747) | marine metagenome | biome: Polar Biome; feature: [MES] marine water layer (ENVO:01000295) within the mesopelagic zone...; material: water (ENVO:00002006), including particulate matter (ENVO:01000060) such as......
CATCTCCGCAATTTTTTGTGCAAATGCACGTTGGTACATCTCTATTTGTTGGTGTAAATCTCAAGTCGCAATTCCAATATTCGTATTTCATTTCATTCATCTCCTTTTTTAAAATATTATTCCAGTTATTGTTGGCATAATCCAAGTTATAGAGTGCATTATTGCACATTGGATTTGTCCGTTTCTGAAAGCGAATGCTCTAACTTCCAAATCCCAAATTGAGACGATTGCATTAATGATAAAGTTTCGGTTGTAGTAGGTCTTCATGTTACTTGGGTGGAAGAGTACCTATATCAATGCTTTCCAAATATCAATGGAAATTAAAGGTTTACTCCCAGTTTCTACCATTTCAGCCTGTTTTCATCAACAAGCACATAAACCACAACTCAACACCAGTGAAAATAGGAATCACTATGGATATATATGGAGTAGAATTAGAAGTTCTTATTGCGGCAGGTGTTGCTATTTCTGCACTGGTAGTTTGGGCTTTAAGAAAATATAAATCGATGATGTTAGATGGTAAGATTACACTTGATGAAATTTTATCCTCAATAGATGAAGCAGAAAAACTAATTGGAGATGTTGAAGAAGCAGTTGAAGATGTCCAAGAAGCCCTAGAAACAGAGGGCGAGGCTAATGAGTGATTCAGATGTCACCCAACAAGCAATCTTTGATTTGATTGCTCAGACTCGTAAAGAATTGAGTATTTTGAGAGATAATCATTTGGCTCATATTTCAGCAGATTTATCATCAGTGAAAGTGGAACTGGCTATGATATCATCTCGATTGGAACAAGTTGAAGAATTCCATACTGAAATTGAATCATGGATTAGGGATTATACAAAGAAGGCATTAACCGTGGTTTTATCTGTTGCTTTTGGTTCTCTTGGAATAGTAAATATGATGTGATATTATGGAACAAGAGGAAGAAGAAAATATCATTATTGAATTGAATTCTCGATTCAAAGAAATGAGAACTTTGATGATTACAATTGCTTCTATTTTGGCTATCCTAATGCCAGTTGTAAATCAGATGGGGATTGTAAATTTTGGAGTTGATATTTTAGTTGGTGAACTTGAAGATGATAATCCATTTGAAGTATGTCCCGAAGATTGGAGAGTTATTGATTCATCTTATGTAATTGAATCTGAAATTATATTAGGATTTAGAGTTACAGATTTATCATTATGTGGAATTTCTCACGATGTTATATTGAGTATGAAAGTGAATTCATTAACCAATTCATCAGATGTTGGAAATGAGATATATTATGATACTTTGAGAAACACCAAAGCATGGAGTTTTGACCCTTACATTGTTGAAGATGGAAATTGGTATTTTTTAATATCAATGTATAGTAATACAACCGAAAAAGAATTAGTAAGTTCCACTAGAATTTTCACAGTTGAAACATCACAAGAAGAAAGAAAAATTTATGGTTGTATTGACTCAGATGCAATGAATTACAATGAAGATGCAACGGATAGTGATGGGACTTGTGAATATCCCGAAGTTGTAGAAGATAATTGTACCGCCAACATCTATGATGTGTTTGTTTATTGGTCAGATAACAATACTTCAATATATTCAGATTTTGATATTGATTACACTTGTGAAGCATATGGAAATGTAACCATGGAATTAGAAATCCGTACATTGGATAATCAGACAGTGTTGTTGACATCAACACTTCAATATGATACTTATTATTATGATGTTGATTATCAAAACATAGACTTCTATAATGTCACACTTGAATATTCAGATTATCTAGCACATTTTAAATTGAAAACAGAGGACATATACACAGATGAAATCATGGTGGATTTACTCCGTGAGTAGAATTGAAAAAATAATTAATTGGATTATGTTTAAAATTGGAATTTATATTAAATAATTAAGGATTTTTAACATGGTTATTTATCATTATCTTAGTGCTCGCTTTGTTTCTTTATTGATTATATATCTCCCATATGTTGCAACTCATTTGGTTATTTTCTATTATTATAAAGTACAGATATCAATCATTTCAAAAATGAACAATCGGTATTGTGAAGAACCATGAATTCCGGTTAGGGAATATGGCGGAGCGTAAGCCCAATTTTTTCTCCCGAATTTTCAACCGTACTCCATCTGATTCTGATAGGGCAAGACTTAACGAATTAATAAATCCAAAAAGAGGCCCAATGACATGGGACACAAAGGCTTTAGCATCACTCTCACAGATTGGAGAAGAGGAACCAAATTCTCGCCCACGAACAGAGGGAGCAGATACATTAATTGATTATCATTTATTGAGACAAGTTGCCAATAAATCCGAAGTAGTAAATGCAATTATCAGAAGATGTGTTGATGACACACTTTCCAATGGATATGAATTTGTTTTGAACGATGGAGTTGAGGTTGGAAGTGAGAAAGAATTAGCGAGAATTAGAGACTTTTTTAGTAAACCAAATCCCGATGATATGGGTGATGAGTGGTTAGAGACCATTCTTTATGATTTAGTGCTCTTTGGTGATGCTTATTTAGAATGTGACGGTAGTATGGACACATCTAAAAATGGAGGGCAGGATTGGGTCTATGGGGGAGATTTAGTTTCCATTTGGCCAATTGCTGGAGAAACAATGAAATTGATTCCGGCTAGACAAACTCCACCATCTCCAAAGATGGCATATATCCAAAGTATTGAAAGAGAAGTTCGTAGATTTTCGAGAGATAAAGTAATCCATATTGCTAAATTTAAACAAAGTAATGGATATGGTTCAAGTCCATTAATTCCATTGATGGAAACAATTGCAGGACAATTAAATTTATCCAATTATCTTAATGCATTATACACAGGAACTTTACCAAAAACTATTCTAAATGTTGGTGATATTTCAAACTCTGAAATGAAAGCAATGATAGCATTAATTGAATCACAATTAGCAGGTGGGAAATCTCCATTTGGTTTGATAGCAATTAATGGTGGAACAGGATTTAATCTACATCGATTAATAGACTCTACAAGAGAAGGAGCACAACTGGATTTATTATATTATTATCGTGAAGAAATATGTGCAGTATTTGGAATCCCACCAATGAAATTAGGATGGGTTCAGACTGGTAAGATGGCCAATCCCGAACAACAATTAGATTCATGGTATGATGTTGTTGATTCATATCATAGCAGACTATCTGCGATGATAAATAATATCATCTTTAGTAAGTTAGGAATAATAGATTGGAAATGGAAATTTGTTAGCATTAGACCTAAGAGAGAAACAGAAAGAGCAGATACTCTGAAAGCACAAGCATCAGCATTATCTATCCTACGTCAAGAGGGAGCAATTAGTATTAATGAAGCAAGAGAAATTATTGGATTCCCAATTATCCAAAACCCCGATGCATTTGACCCATTCTTCGTAAGTCCAAAATTATCAATTAACATGGGGAAGCCTGTTGACGCCAACACAGAAGAGGGTGAAGAAGAAGTGGGATTGGAAGATTTATTTCCATCTGAACCATCACCCGAAGATGAAGGAGAAGGTGCAGGAGATTTTCAATTTGAAGAAGAAACAATTGAGTATGCAGATGTTTCATTTACAAACCAACAAATCATTGCTACAACTCGTAAAGATAATGCCCAAGAATTTGATGGAATAATCCAGCAAGGTAAAAAAAAATTAGAAAAAGTATTCAATAAAAATCAAAAAGAATTTGCAACTAATTTATTGATAAAATTCAATGAAAGATTTGATAATAATGCTACGTTTGAATATGGTAAATCTACATACTCAACAACATATAAATTAGTCAATGGAAATATGCTACCAAACATCAAAGCAGGAAGCACAGTTGGTTATGTAGATGTTGTATGGGCAATCGATGCTTTAGATTATGAATTGAAGCAATTAATCGACAAGCAGACTTATTCCTCGGGAGTTGCATTGAAGGCAGGGTTTGATGCAACACTCGCGGCCACTGCAAAAGGAACTGGATTAGAATTAGCATTCTCAACTGCTGATGCACAAGCATTGGATTACTGGAGAAGAAGGTGGATGCTTCCAGCACTTAGAAGAACTATTGGAAAGCATAGGTCAGCAGTAATAAATGTCTTTGAGAGAATGAGAAACGAAGGCGAATCTTGGGATTGGGCAGAACGTAGAATGAAAGATTATATTGACCCAACTGGAAAAATATATCCAAGACATTACTATACAAGAATTGCAAGAACTGAACCAAGAAGAATTGTTGAAAATGCACATCTATCGGGATTGAAAAAAACAGGTTTCAAACAAGTACAAAGATTGGTTACAGTTGATGATGTCACTGATAAAGATACATGTGTTCCATTTGAGAATGCAGTATATCCAATTGATAAATCCGGTGGAGTGATTCCAGCCCATCCAAATTGTCGTTGTACTTTCACTGCTTACATCCCAAGAGAAGGTGATGATGTGATATCTCCATTACCAACTTCTGATATATTGAAACCCGATGTAGAGGGTGCGGAAATTCTTGATTTACAATGAATAGAGACCCATTTCAAAAATATAAAAAAGACTTGCTTAAAGTCAGTGCTGGAATGGCTGGTGTTGCTGGAATATCATTCATAGATTTACTAGCACATCAGATACTGAATGAAGCCAAAAGAAATGCTTCCGCTTTCGTTAGAACTGGTGCATTGCGGGCATCGGGGCGTGTAGAGAACTTAGGAACTCATTCTAGGAGGGTTGCATTTGGCGGAGGACAGAGCGCAGTAATGTATGCGGCGGCAGTAGAGTTTGGAAGATTTTTTCCAGTTGGAAAGCAAAGGGGTTCTGTCACTATTCCACAACCATATTTGAGACCAGCATTGGTTACAGTATTAGGTGGAGCAAGAAAGGAATTAAAGAAAGTTTTACGAGTAGAATATAAGAAATTCAAAAAAAGTTATAAAGGTTCAATCGGGTCTTAATCTAAGGTGAATATATGACATATGTAGTAACAGATGCTTGTATCAATCACAAGTATCAAGATTGTGTTTCAGTGTGTCCAGTTGATGCCTTTAGAGAGATGGAGACTTACTTAGTAATAGACCCCGATGACTGTATAGATTGTGGGGCTTGTGTGCCGGAATGTCCAGTTGATGCAATCTTTCCCGATGATGAAGTTCCCGAATCACTTCAAGCATGGATAGAGAAAAATGAAGTAGAATCTGAAACTGCTCCACTTGCAGAAGGTGATTCACCAGTTCTAGCAAATTAAGATGCAAAAGAAGAATCAATTGAATCGAATCAGTCAAGAACCACGACTTCCCACAGTTCAACCATGAGTATGGAGAATGCTATTGTCATAGAAGACCAATCTAAATTTGATTCCATAGACCTTAAGGAAAGGTCAGTAGAGATTCACATGAAAGTTACTTCTCCATTTCAACTAGAAGAAAAGGCTGAAAATGATACTAGCACTGATGTTAAAATCAGAGGGCCAGTTTATGTTGGCTCAGATGAAATGCTTGACCGTCACGATGAGTTGGTCACAACAGAAGCAATAATGTCTGCTTGGAAAAGTTATTCAAAAAATCCAGTTATACTCTATAATCATTCCAAAACATATGGAGTAATTGGAACAATGATGGAAGTTAAACTTGGAACATTTAATGGTGTTAAAGTTCCAATTGGAACGGCAGTAATTGATGGTGGAGAAAAAGATATTACAAGAAAAATAAACAAGGGATTCTTGAAAGCATTTTCAATTGGATTTATTGCGAAAGCGGCAGTCAAAGAATGCAAGGAAGATGAATCCTGTTACATGAAATTTACAGAAATAGATTGGGTTGAAACTTCAATAGTCGATGTCCCAGCATCTCCGAATGCTTTGTTCTCTGTTCAGAAATCTTTTGTTTGGGGAAATACTTCTACTGTTGGCGTCAACAACTCCAGTTGTGGATGTGGTTGTGGTGCAGAAGATTTGTGTGGAAGTAAAGAAACTGAAAAACACATAGTTTCAATGGAAGAAGATGATGAAACTTACACGATAGTTTATGAGAAATTACCAATGGATGAGATGTCCTATCATGATGATGAAGATGGTGAAAAATCACACATAAACCGCATAGAAGAGTTAGAGAACACGGTTTCTGAACTAAGGTCAGTTATCTTAGGTAATACAAAGGGTTCCGATTCAGTTAATAACCATATTTCAGAAGACTATGGATTAATGGATGCAGTAGATACACCCGAAGTTACAGAAGATGTACTAGAGGACACCATGGAAGAGTCAGAATCTCCACTCTTAGAAACTCAAAAATCAACTGTAATAGTTGAAGAGAAAGAAATGGAATTAGAAATTTCTGAGGTATTACCAACAGAAGAAAAAGAAATAGAAATGCCTTCACCAAAACAAGCATTGTTAGATATTGCTACTGCTCTAAAAACAATTTCTGAAAGAATGGATTTAATGGAAAAGGAAGTTGAAGTTACAGAAAGTGTAGATGAATTAACATTAGTTAAAGCAGAGTTAGCACAAATGAAATTAGACATTGCTCAGAAAGAAGAAAAGGATGCAATGGAATTAGAAATCCAATCGAGAGTTGCGGCAGAATTAGAAATACAAGGTGTCTCAAAACCAAGTAGAAAAAGCATTTCTGTAAGTACAACAGAAGATAAAATCGACCCAGTAGAAACCAAGGCAGATAGTGGTTACAACGGGCTAGGAAACTGGCTTGAAGCAAACCTAAAAAACGCTAGGAGAAACTGAGTCTTTAAATAGATTTAAAAACTAAATGAGGGAAAAAAATGTCAGACGAAAATTTTATACAAGTAGCAGAGAAAGTTAAGAACGCGTTAGCAGGTGCGGCATCTGCAACTGGTGGTACAATGTTACCAATAGAAACTGCAAATGAAATCATAGAAATAGTTTATGAAAGAAATTTCATGAGGGGATTATTTCCATCTATGCCAATGAGCAGAAAACAATTGAATGTTCCAAGCCTATCCGGTTCAGTAGAATTTCATGGTAAAACATTAGCAGATGTTGATGCAGGTACTGGAGTTACTGAATCTCGTCCAGCAACTGGTGAAGTTCTTCTTGAAATGAAGACAATGATAGCAAACATTCCAATTGGAAACTATCTAATTGCTTACGGTGTTGAAGGTCTTCTTTCAGTTATCCGTGATGACATAGCATCTCGTCTTGCTTTTAACGAAGCATCTTTGATGTTAAATGGTGATACCGTAGTTGCTGGAACTCCTGCTTATGCAGATAACATAAATGGTGTTTGGCATACATCCACTAATACCAGTGGTGTAAGTGCAGTTAAAAATGATTACTTATTATTATTAGATGGTCTTAGGAAACATGCTGGAAAATCAGTATCAGTATCCGGTAGTTTTACACTGGCTCACTTGAGAACTGCAATCTCAGAACTTGGAATTTATGCAGAGAACCGTGATGACCTTTGTTTAATAGTTCCTCGACAAGTTGAAGTTGTTTTGTTAGGATTAACTGAACTTCAAACTGTTGATAAATATGGGCCAATGGCAACTATCCTAAGTGGAGAAGTTGGTAAGATTTATGGAATCCGTGTATTCGCTACAAGTGCTATACCAGCCAACCTAAACTGGACTGGTCGATACCAAGCAACTGCGGCGGGTGTTGTTCATAATACCACAGTCTGTTTACTACTTCATAACAGAAGTCCAATGATTGGAAACTCCACAATAGCAGAGAGGAAATTCACAATCGATTTCCACGATGAGCCAGCACTGGATAGATTCTTATTAATACCAAGACAAGATATTGCTTTCAATGTTAGATACACTGCGGCAATATGTAAAATGCATGGTGTAACTCTGTCCTAATCGGATTAATTTAACACAATAAAAGTTAAGCAAAAAACTTGCCCATATGGTTGAAAGACCACATGGGCAAGGACATTGTGATAAACCACAAAGTGTGAGATAATATCATGCCATCTGCTGGATTCACAATGGGAGGACTCATCATTGATGAGTCTAGCCAAACTGCTTTAGATTATTGTACGCTTGCTGACGTTGAAAATTATACTGGGATTAATTTCTCAGATGGGATTGGCCCAACTGATTCGCAAGTAGCAACTATGATTTCAAATGCATCAAGAGTTCTCGATGCATATGCTGGTAAACAGATTGCTGGACAACTTGGAGTTACAGAGTATTTTGATATGAACTCATACAAACGACATATTGTAGCAGGGCTTCGTCCAGTGGCTTCCATTACCAATATATGGACAGTTGATAGTAGTGGAATAGAAACACTTCTAGTGCAGGGTAGAACTAGAGATACAGATGATTATTTCCTTGCAGATTCAGAGGCTGGAATTATTAGATTCTTTACAAAGTTTAGTGACTTTGGACTACAAGGTATGAAAGCAACTTATATCTCCGGTGAAACTGCTCCGCCAGCAGAAGTAAAAATGGCTTGTATTTTGATGGTTGTAAGGTCTGCATCAAGGGCGGCTTTGATGGATGAAGATTCTTTGGAAAGAGTAAAAGAAATGTGGAGTAGGTTGTTGAGGTCAACAGATGAAGAATTGAAATTTTGGATGAAAAATATCAAATTAAGTAGTCCAGTTGGAGTTGCGGCATATGGAAGCGATGGGGCATATTGAGGGGAATATTTGTGGCAATTACAGATACAGGAATTCCTACAACTTCCCCACATACAATGTTGAAGAATTTATTAACAAATAATATGGCTTCTCCCGATGGAGTTTGGACTCCAGTTGTAAACACAGAATGGTTACAATTTAAGAAACAAAAAACATTTCAAATTGCCATTTTACCACTGGCTTCAACAAGTGAAATAGCACAGTTAACTGGTGGCAACTCTGCTACGATGCCAACATATGTTACATCTTATTATGCAATCACATTGTACGCTCCAACAAGAGCAAAGATTTGGCTTCTGTATCAGAAGGTGATGTTGGTTTTGAACAATGAAACTTTGACTTCTCCAACTGCTGGAATAAATGACTATCATTGGGTTCGAGTTAGTGGGGTTGGAGGCGCGAATGCAATCATAAAGCAAGACAAAGCGGCAGGGATTGACAGGGACGATAGTGAGGTTGTTAATTACCAAATGGAAATAACTGTTGCAGTTAGATGGAATGAATAAAATAACCCATCACGGCTAAATACCCAGTATCTTCAATAACCACGATTTATGAATAGGAAATAATGTCATTATCAGACCTAACCAAAACAGAATTAATAGCACTGGCTAAAGGTAAAAATTTAGATTCAAGTGGAACTAAATCTATATTGGTAGAGAGATTGAAATTAGCCCGTCCAGTATTAGAGAAACATCCTGTTAAAAAAATTGAAAAGATAGCAAAGAAAGTTGCAAAGAAAGTTGCAAAGAAAGTTGAAATTGATATGGAATTATCAACTGGAGAATTCATCCATGCGGCATATAACTTGGTCTTTGGTAGAGATGCAGACCCCGATGGATTATCCCACTATTATGGAGCATTAGATAATTATAAAAGTATTACACGAAAAGAAATGATTTCAATCCTAAGAGATAATCCCGAAGCAAAGAACTGATTGGTTCAAATGCCTTACAAAGACCCAATAAAAAAAGCAGAGTACCAACGTAAGTATTACTCCAGTTGGTACAAGGGAAACTCCGAAGTTCAAAAGAAATCAACTCGAGAAAGAAAGCGTAAAATTCGTGCTTGGTATGAAGAGGCCAAATCAAATAAAAATTGTTTGTTGTGTGGAATATCCGGTAAAGAAAATCCATGGGTTTTGGAATACCATCATCGTGATAGTGAGACCAAAATACGGGAAGTTTCGTACATGATTTCCAATGGATATGGGAAGACAAAAATATTAGAAGAAATAGCAAAATGTGATGTTGTTTGTGCCAATTGCCATCGTGGAATCCACTATTTAGAAAGACAAAAAAATAAATCTAAATCTAACACTTAGCACAACAATCAAATGTGAGGGAATCCGGTTACTCTACAATGTCTAAGAAATTGAATATTTTATGGGGTGCTGAACAACCAACAAGACCAACAGGTTATGGTGTTGTTACAAGAAATATTGTCAAGCGTTTAGTTGAACGTGGCCATGAAGTAAATTGCATTGGATGGGACTACAATGGAGAGCCATTCAAACACACGGAAGGATGGACTATGTTACATGCAGGTCTCAGTGGTTTTGGAGCAGAGCGTATCAGCAATGGTGGCCCTACTGTTTTGGACTATCACATTCTCAATTTGAAGCCGGATGTTTATGTCAGTTTGATAGACCCATGGTTCATTGGTCATGCAGTAAAAAGTACAAATGCTCAACGTATTCCTTATGTTGCATATTTGCCAATTGATGGATTTCCAATTTCATATGCATGGAAAGATATTCTAAAGATGGTTCACACTCCATTATGGATGGCTAATTTTGGGAAAAAAGTATTCTCAGAATTTGCACTAAAATATGGAAGTGCTGGTGATGCACCTAATGATTTAAAAGATGCTGGATTAGACCGTTATATTGACAATGCTGGTGATGTTTTATACCATGGCGTGGACACAAAAATATTCAAACCACTTCCACAAAGTCAAATTGAAAATGCAAAGAAAAGTTTGTCTCTACAAAAATATGATTTTATATTTTCAACGATTGGTAAAAATACTTTCAGAAAACAACAACCAAGATTGTTGACTGCATATAAAAAATTCCTAGATAATTTAGACCCATATATTGCTGATAGAATTTGTTTGCTTATACATTGTGGAGACCCAACTGATACCACTGGAATGGGGGGATGGAATTTACCATTATTATCTAAAGAAATGGGATTAGAAAAAAACATCAGATTCACTGATAATGGAAATAATCCATTGATGGGATTATCCAGTGAACAATTGGCATTAATATATGGAGTATCAAATGTCCACATCCTATCCACGGCAGGAGAAGGTTTTGGTATTCCATCAGCAGAAGCAATGTCATCGGGTTGTGCAATAATTTTACCCGATAATTCAACTGGCCCCGAACTTCTTGGAACACATTCAGATTCTGCAAATGATTCTCAAGATGGGGTTGTTGAGACCGACAGGGGTTGGTTGGTGAAATGTTCAGAAACAGTGGCTGGAGGAAAATGGGCAGTGAATATGGGAATAGTTTGCATCGACTCTTTGACCAATGCTTTCAATAGAAGTTTTGAAGATAAAGAATTGACTAAAGAAAAAGGAAAAAATAGTAGAGATTTTGCTCTACAAAATTTGGATTGGGAAATCATTACAGACCAAGCAGAATTAATTTTAATTAAAGCATCCGAGACAAAACACCCTCTTGGATTAAATGCAGTTAGATATGGATAAGTGAATACAATGGGAAAGAAAAATAAAGAAGGAAGAGATGTCATAGAATGTTACGATAAACAAAAAGGAAAGTGTGAACATCATAAAAGAAAATGCACCATTCCTGTGTCATTTCCAAATGGTGATTCAAGAGCAAAATTTGTGGCAGAAATAAAGAATATAGGAGCGAGTAAACACACCTTAGATAATGAACATATGTGTGATATATGTGTCCGTGAAAGACAAGAAGGAAGAAGACAAGGTTATTACCAAATTGACAAGATTGATGGGAAGACAAAATCAAAACCCATACTCGAACAATTAGAAATGGAAAGAGAAGAATTAAGAAAATCAATTGAGCGAAAATTAGCCCGATAATTTTGAACATTTCCGAGACTGTTAATAACCATCGAGGGTGGCTTTATTGACATGGCCGTACATGCATTCACTGGAGTAACAGGTAAGATAACCGTTAGTGGTAGTATTGTTGGCTTCGTTTCCGGTGATTTTTCATTAGCGTCAACAACCGGAAAGTATGTTGTTTTGGGAAGTAATTATGCGGCGGCTAATACAAGAGGATTAAGGTCAGTTAGTGGAAGTTTAAAGAAAGCATGGGGAGTTGCAGATGACCAACTTTTTAATTGGTTTACTACTGATACAGAATTGGAAATTATATTTGATGCAGATGCGGCAGGTAATCATTCATACACTCTAACAGGTTGCGTTTTAACCGATTTTTCAGTTGAAGGATTGGAAGCAGGAAGTGAAGGTGCTTTGATGATAAATGCATCATTCGAGGGTCTTACATGGGCTGGGCATACAGATTAATATTTCTTTCAAGGAATATTAAAAGTAGTCCAAATGATTATGAGGGACGACTTCCGACTAATTACACATGTCATGGCTCGACCTTGCAATTGAAGAATCAAACAAACCAATTAATGTGGATGTATCTGAAATCAGAATGGGAACTGATTCGGTACAAGTCATCCCTCTTTCTGCCAATGAATTTCAAGCAATTAAAGCAGACCCCGATATGCGAAAACTACAAAATGAAACCGATAGAAATGAATATCTCGGACTCAGAACAGTCTATGAAATGTTGGCCAAATGCGATGATTCATTATCATGGGGAAAGTTCAGAGAATTACCGATTAATTTACTTGGCGAATTGGCTACAAAAGTCACTGATGCACTTGGCTCACCCGATGGTGGTGGCGAATTGGGAAAATTGTAGATTTTTCAAGGACACAAACTGGAATTTACTTATTCCAAGTATTGATGTCAACAGGTCTTACGTTAGACCAGTGGCGAGATTTAGACCCGAGAGATATGCTCTTTTACTGGGTCGCACAGTCAGAGTATAATATATTAAAAAACGGAGATGAATGAATGACAGTATTATCTAATATTGGTGTCAATTTATCCATGAATCCCAAGGGGTTAATTGCTGGTGCAACTGCGGCAGGAAAGGCTCTTGATGATGTATCTAATAAAAGTGAAAAGTTATCATTAAGAATGCAAAAATTGGGTAAGAAAATTGCTAAAATAGGAATCGCAGGTACTGCGTTTGCTATGTTTGCAACTGCTGGTTTTTTGAAAGCATCTTCAAAAACATGGATTGATTTTGAAGAAAAATTAATCAAGATTGATGCTATCATGGGAGGACTTGGAGAAATACAGGCTCCGCTATTAGAACAGAAGATTAGAGATGTAGCAAAAGCATCAAGATTCACTGCCACAGAAACTGCTCAAGCGGCACAAGTTCTTGCTCTAGCAGGTCTATCTTTTGAAGACTTAACTGGTACAATTGGAGATACAAATAGTGGTGCAATTGGTGCTCTATCTTTGTTCGCAGAAGCGGCAGGTGGAGATATCGATATGGCGGCAGGAATTGGTATTGCTGGAGTCAAAGCATTCGGTTTAGAAGTAGAAGATATGACAAGAGTTTTCGATGTAATGACTACTGTGTTTACAAGTTCATTCGTGGATATTAAAAGCCTTGGACAGTCCATGAAATTCTTAGGGCCAACTGCAAAAGCGGCAGGAATTTCAATAGAAGAAGCGGCGGCGGCAGTTGGTGCATTAGGTAATGCAGGAATTCAAGGAACCATGGCTGGTACAGGCTTGCGTATGGCCATCAATAAGTTGCTGGCTCCATCGGAAGATGCGAGAAAAACAATGGCTAGGTTGGGCTTCAATTTCCTTACAATGACAAGTGCTGGTGAAAAAGCAAGAGCAGTTTTCTTTTCATTACAGGCTGGTATTGAATCGTTAAAAAAAGAAGTGGATACTACTACTAATTCAATGCGAATTCTGAATGATGAAATGACAGACATGAGCATACAAGAACAAAGAAACACATTAGCCATTGCTCAAATTAGAAGGAAAGCATCCAAGGGAAATAGAGATTTAACAAATAGAGAAATGAAACAAATTGAAAAATTAGAAAATGCAAATCAAGACCTTGCATTGACCCAACAAAAAGGTGCTTTGGAGCAAGCAATTTTAACTCAGAAACAAGATAGAGCAAGTCATTCTCTAAGTGAAATGAATTCCACTTCTAAAGAAGCAAATGACATAATGAATCAACAGGTTATGGGAATAACAAGTCTATCAGATGTTATCACCCAATTGGGTGATTCCGGTGCTTCAACTGCGGAGATATTAGACATATTCAGCACAAGAGGTGGGACGGCAGTTCAAGCATTACTGGCTCAGAAAGAAGGCTTCTTAGGTTTAGTAGATGCGACCCAAAATGCAGATGGTGCTTTGGAAAAACATCTTGGTATTTTAGAGACATCAACTGCAAGAAAATTAGCCATTGTTCGTTCCGAGTTTGAAGAAACTAAATTAGTAATTGGTGAGGCATTTTTAGATGCTTTAGATATGGAAGCATTTGCTAGTGCAATGAAAGGAATATCAGTATCAATAGCGGAGAATTCAGATAAATTTGCCGAATGGGGAACTGTAATAAATGAAAGTTTCTTACCAGCAATGGGTTCATTATCAGACCAAATGAGTAACATTGCTAGTATATCAAAAGATTTAGCCCCATTGTTAAAAGTTTTCAGTGGATTTTTACAGATAGTATTAGCACTTGTAGTTGGAGTGAGTAAATTACTTCGTTTGCTAACTCAAGTAGGTGAAGGGGTTGGCAAGGCAACAGGGGCAACTAAAGGTGCTTCTTCGGCGGCAGGTGCGGCGACTTCGGGAATGGCGGCAGGTGCGGCAATAGGTTTCATGGCTGGTGGCCCAATAGGTGCTGGAATAGGTGCATTAGTAGGAGGTGCGTCGGGTATAATTGGAGAAACTGGAGTACCATTTATGGCAGAAGGTGGTGTAGTTACCAAACCAACACTGGCAGTAGTTGGTGAAGCAGGGCCGGAAGCAGTTATTCCATTGGATAGATTTGGTGGTGGAGACTCAGCCGGAACTAACATAAACTTTGGAGGTGTCACTATCTATGGGAATCCACAAATGGATGTTTCAGATTTTAAAAATATGATGAAAGAAACACTACCAACACTTTTCAAACAGACTATAACAGGAGGTAATATTTTCTAATGGCTATTGAAAAGAAAACATTGACATTTCCTTTCTCGAGATTGAAAAATAATCTTGTTGAATTGCAGAGATGGTGGCCCGCATTTGTCAAGGCAGATTCAGTTGGAGGTTTATCAGTTGACCCAGTATTATACCGAACCAATTTTGGTAATCTAACAGATGCTGATGAAGGTGGATTAAACACAGAAGCAAATACTGCTGGAGTCCGTGTTGAAGTTATCTCAGATGCAGGTACAAGAATCAGTGTAACTGCGACAACAAATGCTCAGATTACAAATAGTGCAACGTCGATAGTTTTGGCAAGTGGAAGTGGAGAAAATTTCAGCGATACTGGAGGCAGTGGGTTGTTGGCTTCAACAACCATGACTTGGACAGGGAAAACTTATTCCAGCCCGAGATACACTCTAACTGGAGTTACAATAAGTGGAGGAACTGCAACTTTTAATGCAGGAACAACTGTTACTTCAAATGATGATGAAGTTATTGTTGAAATTACTGGTGCTGGAACCATGTCTCCAAAGTGTAGAATTATTGACCATAATGGAACATCTTACACCTTCTGTTTAATTGCACCAACAGAAGAGGGTTTTGCTAATTCCATAAAGCAAGCATATGGCGGAGCAGGGACTGGTTCTCCAGTACCAGCAAAGGCTGGTTCTCCTATGTATGGGACTGCTACATTGCATGAACTTACTCATAGTGGGCCATACCCAGTATTTATGACCATACAAGAGTTTACTGAGATGTTAGATACTTACAGACATATTGGAAAAAGTGACGCCATTAAACCAGCATTTCTTCCACATGGAAGTATTGGAAGAACATTCAGTTCCAATGGGACAGTTAATCCCGATTTCTCAGATGATAATAGACTTACAAATACTGCTAATTTACCAACTACATGGAACATGAGAGCAAGTGTTTTCATGCCAATGATGTTAGATAATAATCAATTTGACAAGAGAATAACTGGAGCAGATATTTCATTTGCATATCCAAGAACTGAGACTAATGCTAACTTTATTGGATATGATTTACAAGGTATCACAAGGTATAATCCCGACCCCGAAGGAGAAGATTCCAGTGTTATAAGATACAAAGAACTAGGCTATTCCGGCGACCATTTAACAGGAGCAGTAGGTGCTTGGTCAAATCAAACAAATTACACTTTGGCGGCTAACTCTACATATGGTGGAACTGCTTCGGCTAAAACAGTCGATAGTATGGGAACATTACAGACAACAAGTGGCTATGGAAATCCCGATATATCACTGGATTCTACTGCATCAATTGGGCCAAAATATAGAATGAGAATGGCTCTTGCTTGCTTCTTAAAAAATGGAACTTATAAAGTTAGTAATGGTGGAGATATCATTCCATATATCTATGATTCAACTAGAACCATTGGAGGCTCAAATACCACTACCCTTTACAGTGTGTGGGATGGTAAAAATGGAATTGGAGATTCACAACCATATCAGCACGATTGTTCTGCTCAAATTTACCCAATGTTTGACTTTGTTCAAGGCCCATTATCACCATCCCAGCAAGGTAGTAATTTTGATTCCTCGGTAGTTGAATTAGAACACTCTGTTTGGCCTAATGTTTATGATAATCAAAAGGGAATTTACAAGGGTTCTTGGGCAGTATCAACCAATTATGCAATATTAGATGTTGTCAAAGTGAGTGGCAACACTTACAGATGCATTCTAGCACATACTTCCAGTAACACTATCACAGTTGCCAATCCAAATTACTGGGTTTCTTCTCAACTCGAAGGAGGAACTTCGGCAGGTACAGGAACAAGTCGAGTTCAGCCAAGACAATTTCTTGTGAGACCTAACCCAAAACGAATCAAAGTTCGTGGAGTTAGAAGATGGAAAGGCGGCGATAGTTCTTTGGATACTTGTACTAAATTTAGCATATATGTAGATGCATCAACTCAACAATTTGTTGGAGGTTTTGGAATGCCAATTAACCTAACAGGATTAACAGGTTCTTTAGGTACAGGAGCAGTCATATCAGAATCAAGGTCACATAAATCTTGGGATGGGCTTACTACCAGTCCAGTTTGGGCGACTATCACAGGTGAATCCAGTGACCCAATTAGTAAACTGAATCACAATGGATGGTGGATTATTGAATCCGTTGGAGCAGTTACAACAGGAAATTGGGGAGCAGGAAGTAGTGGTGATGTGTATCAAGAAATAAGAATAAATACTTTATTTAAAACTGCATGGGCAGGAGATACAATTTACAATGTTTACACAGATGATGTTTACGTCACCCAAGGGATGGCAACTGGATGGAATAAGAATGCAGGGGCGGCAGTTGATACTGGAGCAAATGTATATGGAATTCAAAATAATAAATTTTCATTAAAGGGAGTCAAAGGTACATCAGTTGGATATGTTGCTGGAACCGGATTGGCAGATTCAAATACACCAATTGGCTCATCAACAAATGAGACTTATCCATCAAGAATTACTTTGTATAAACCAACACTAGAAAATTCCGAAGGAGAGGTTACTTCCGCAAATTCATTTACAATCAGAAGTCTTGGAATCAGAAGTGGTTCAGATACTACTTTTGCAACTGCTCCAAGTGTTTCAAATAAAGGTGGAGGCATACTCAGAATCCCTCCACCAATTGGATGGGATATTGCAACTTTGTATTATTCCGGTGCAGAAAATGTTTACGAAGGAAATGACTTTTGGGGTACAGTTGCAAACTTCCAAAATGGTGATTATACTTACAGAACTAAAACTCAATTGACTGCAAATCCCGAGCAATCTGCACCATTATCCCGATGGGCTTTCAGAGGAATACACATCCCATTTTGGTCATATATGGATGGTGTCAAAGGTAGAAATTCTTGGGATTTAATCAAACCAAATGGATGGTCATTTGGAAGAAATAGACCATGGCCACCACATGAAAGAATAGGAACTCAAGCAGGATATTCTCCATCTTTATCAGCAAATGCTTCTGCTGGTGGATGGGCAGTTTCTGCAACTGGTAATTACAGTGCGTCGGGTGTTGACACCAACAACATTGGGCTTACAGAAATGGGTTGTTCTCCAATCTTTTTGGATATGGAAATGTCTGCATTTATTCCAAGTCAATCAGATAGAATGTTCATGTTAGAATTCGACAATGGAAAGACATATGGAGATACTGGTAGACATAGTATGGTTACACATGGTGGAACTGAATCATATCTCAAAGGACATGGTTTCTATCCTTTATCAGATGGTGAAGGTATTCAACAAAAATTAGCAGATAGCGATGTTGGAAGAGGGAATGCGCTTTATGGATATCCAAATTCTAAACCAACTTATGTTAATAATAGGCCAGTGGTTTGGGCTTGGGGTGGAAGTAGTTCTTGGATGAAAGCAGATTGGAGTAATTCAGAATCTACTTCATTCCCAGTTGCTAGTTATAGTGGAAATGGTGGATGGGGAACTTTAGGAAATGGAACTGGATACGGTGGAAGTATTACACTATCTGAGGGTGCTCAAGTCATTAGGACAGTGTTCACAGATGGAGGTATGAATTTAATTTTAAATGGTATAACACAAGGCACAGATAATTCAACAACCTCACCAATTTGGGGTATGTTAATCAAAGTAGGAGATGTAGTTGTTTTGAATGCAAAAAATAATACAACTGAGGGTTATGTTCAGACAGGAACTCAAGGCCAAAACTTACTAGCAAATAAACCAAATTTCAATGGCTCTCATAGAGATGTTCAGATTGATTCAATGGTATTGAGACAAATTCCTACACCATCTATGCTACCATTCAATATTGATTCAATAAATCAGAAAATAACTTCTGCAAAAATATACAATACTTTAGTTGTTGAAGCCAACAACATTAACACAAGTAAAGGAATGAATATCAAAGTTTCAATCATGCAACCTCCAAGTAAAATTGCAGGTACTATTGAACAGGAGGCAACGACTGCATATGCAGGATTTGAGAACTTAGATTTGGGATTCTTGCAAGGTGAAGGAAGTGTTGATTTGAAATCATTACCAGCCAGTGTAGTGGCAAATGGTTTCATGGTCAGATTCCATTTCTATATTCCTAATTCAAATGAAACTTCATATCATCCAATTGACTGGAATTCAATGCCAACTATTACTTCTTGGAGTGTTGATTATGGAGAAATACCAACGTCTGTTTTAGCAGTCACTGCAAATACTTTCAACAATGATATTACTCCACCAATATCGACCAAAGTTGGTAATGTAATTTCATTCAAAGTAACTGGTGCAACTGTTGATATTGATAGAACTTTATCATCTGTTAAATTGAACTTTGGAGACGGAATAGAAAGTGGTTATATGCCATTTACAGACTTGACTTTGCAATCTAATACATTCGATGTTTCACATGTATATACTAAGGCAGGAACTTTCTCAGCAGTAGCATATGTAAAAGATGATGCAGGCAATATCAGCAATGCTTCCACTACAATCTCTGTTGTTGTTGCAGAGGCACTTCCAGTGGCAATTCTGAAAGGTAGTCCAGTTGTTGTGAATGCAGGTGGAACAGTGAAATTAGATGGTGCTTCTTCATACATAATATCAACTGATTCAACAAGAACAATTGCAAGTTATACATTCACTGCTGGAGATGGTTCAAGTGCAGTAACACAGGCTGGTTCGATACTGAATAAAGTATATGCAACTGCTGGTGAATACCAAGCAACATTAACTTGTGTAGATAATGCCAGTAGTCCAAATACATCAGTTGCATCAACGATTGTATTGAAGATTTTACCGGCGGCAGTTACTGTTGATTTATTAGCAGTTTTGAATACAAGACCACATTCATTTAATCAAGTTCATAATTCCCAATTAACTTCGGTTCCAACATTGGATGGGACTTACCCCGAAGTAACAGACACAGGTCAGAGAAGTAATAGTTTCAAATTAGACGGTTCATTCCTAACTACAACAGAAACTACTGATATAATTGCAATGGAAGGATATCTAAATAATGGAACATTATTGACAATAAAATGGCAGACAGTTGACTATGCTGGAAATGCATCAGTGCAAACATTTGTGGGAAGAATGACCAGTTTCAATTATAATCGAAAAGGTGGAGAGCACGGACAGACTCCATGGACGGCAGAACTTAGGCGTGAAGAAGCATGAATAATCTAATGAAACCAGTTATTGATGAATGTATATTTGCTCTTATTCAGAGGTTATCGATAGATGATATGTCTCTTGCTGATTTAGCAACTATGGATTTGGATTCAGTAGGTTTCGCAGTCCTTTCATCTATGATAAAAAAAGGAGTTGTTGACCCCGAAGATTCAGAGAAATTCCTACATGAATACTATGAAACTATTCTATATCAAGCAATGGTTATTTTAGATTTTTCGGAGGCTTGGAGATGAGTTATTCAAGGCTTAAAATATATTCAATAGATTCAAGTAATAATTCTATTTTATTGACTGGAATAAAAAGTATTAGTTATTCAGAAAGTATGAATTCTCCAGCAACAATGGTAATCACTTTAAACAATGTGGGAGGGATAAGAAATGATGTTACAAAAAGACAATTCCAACTCAAAGTTGATGCTATTGCTCCCAAGATGGAATGGACAAGTTCTAATCCAGTAAATTTGATATTTTTTGGTAGAGTCACAAGTATAGAATTATCTCCAAGTGATTGTGTAATTACTGCAATGGATTCTTTAAATTTATTATCAAATGAAGTGCTTTCTAAGAATCCATTTTCTCTAACCAATGGGGAAGATAGTGCTTCCATAATTAAAGAAATAATAGGTGGAAGTAGTTATGATATTAGTCTAACAAATATCATAGGAGAAACCAATATTAAAATGTCATCGGGATTGAATCTTATTGGCAAGACTAGGTTATCTGCAATACAGACTATTTTATATCAACTAAATTCATCACCTAAAAAATTTAGATTTTATGGATTAAGAGATTCCGAAGGTGTAGGCATGGAGGAACTTGCAGACCCCCTTGATTCTACGGCATTCAGTTACATTGCAGGGCGAGTTCCATACACAATTGCCCCCCTTGATTTCTATCCCACATCAATAGATAGAATTGAAGATGATAATGATATCATCAACATGGTGACAGTGAAAAATAATGAATTTGGAATAGACGTTTCAGTGCCTTCAACTCCACCAACAAATGTTATTCAAAGATTGTTTAATGAGAGTGCAATAACAGATGAATCACAGGCTAGATTATTTGCTCAACAAATGCTAAGACAACAGGGAATGTCAAAGATGAAATGGTCAGTTGAGGGAATGCCATCAACCTTTGGTATGAGCAGTGGAGATTTAATAGAGTTTCAATCAAAAGAGGGAGGGCTTTCGGGTAGACAAATGATATTCAATTTTTCATTTAATTTCTCTCCATCACAAGTGTATGGTCGAATGAATGTCGGAAGACAGAGTTCCAGTTTACTAACAACTCTTCAATATGCAAATCAATTGAATTAATAGTTGTTGGTGTAAACACCCTCGGCATTGGATTTTAGAGGGCATAAAATCAAAAAAGTATTGATATTCGGAAAACATTGATATAGGGATGGCCTTCCCATGTTGCTCATGAGCAACATGAGACACCAACAAACAGAACGCCAATACTTCCAAGCAGGAAGCAATAATTCGGATAACAATAACAAGAATATATGTGCTTTGAAAGTAGCAGAAGCATTGAGAGTAGACCATACAGTTCGATACCTACATACTATCAGTGACCTTGTAAGGGCGGCACGAAATAAATACACAGTAAGAAGCCGATTATCAGCAGTTAAAAAAGGAACATCAGTAGGACAAGCAAGAGCAAAATTAGAAAACATATCTGCTAAAGAACAAGGGCCAGTTTATGGATACGTTATCAGAGTAAATGGACATGTAATCCTTACAGATAAAAAAGGAAAAACCATGGTTGACACTGACCCAAGAAAAGCAGACAGGAGAAAAATCACTCACTGCTACGCTCTAATGTGATTGAGATAGTTGATGCCAACAATCAATCCAAAGGGAGTCGAGAAATCGGCTCCCTTTTTTTATTTTAAAAAAATACTCGGCGTGGATGAAAATCTACTTTTTACTTGAAAAAGTATTGATATTCGGAAAACATTGATATAGGGAAGGCCGACGGTGCTCATAACATGAGCACAACTGTAACACAACAAAAACAACCGGAATTCGTAATCATGATGGGATTACCGGCGGCAGGAAAGACTACAACGGCAACTAACATGTTTGGACAAACACACGAATTTATCTGTGCAGATACAATCAAGAAAACCCATGTAGACTATGACCCTAACAATCCAACATTAGTACACCAATGGTCAAAAGATGTAGCAGATGGAATGATGGAAGAAGCAATGGCTAATCCAGTTAGAAATGTTCTATGGGACACAACTGGAACTGACTTTCCAAAAGTTAGTAGAGTTATCCAAGAAGCAAAGTCAGCAGGATTCAATGTTCGCTCAGTATTCGTTACAGTAACTCTTGAAGAATCAATCTTTAGAAACAATAACAGAAAAGAACACAGAGTTATTCCAAGACATTTCTTAGAGCATAAAGCAAGTGTAATTAATTCAGTTGCTGATAAAGTTTCAAAATTGGTTGAAATGACAATTGTAAATAACATGAAGAGAGATAATTCTCTTCTAGCATAATCAATGTGATGAGCCTTGATAACAGTGGGCAATCCGAGCATTGAATATGTGGGCAGAAAAATATAGGCCAAATCATCTTAATGAGATAATTGGACAGGAACATATTGTCAAGCGTTTACAATATATTGTCGATGAAATTCATAACTCAAAATCTGATGCTTCGTTTCCACATATGATGTTTGCAGGGCCAGCCGGAGTTGGTAAAACATCGATAGCAATTGCCTTGATGAAAACCATGTTTGGTGATGTTTGGCAATCTAATTTTTTAGAATTAAATGCCAGTGATAATCGTTCCATCTCTGATATCAGAACCACTGTAAAAGATTTCTCAAGAAGAGGTGTCCTTGGAACATATGAAAAAGATGGAGTATCTATTCAGATTCCATTTAATGTTGTATTCTTAGATGAGTGTGATAATCTAACTCCCGATGCTCAATCCGCATTAAGAAGAATCATGGAGAAATATTCAAAACAAACTAGATTCATTCTATCTTGTAATTATCCACATAAGATAATTGACCCAATTAGAGATAGATGTGCCTTCACAGATAGCAGATTCAAGCCCATCCCTAAAAATGAAATATTTGGTGCAATAAACGTCGTGTGTGGCCATGAATGTCTCAAGGTGTCCACTGATGCCATTGAAGCAATAGCAGTGGCGTCAGAGGGTTCTATGAGAAAAGCATTAAATCTATTATTTTCAGTAACTAGAATTCCAATCCAAGCAGAAGTAGAAGATGTTTCAGATATGACAAACGAAATGAAACCAAAAGTTCTCAGAAATTTATTGGCCCTTGCTATCGAGGCCAACAACTTAGAATCCTCAGATGAGAAATGGTTGAGGAATTATAGAAAGATAGATTCAGTAATTGAAAAAATGGGACAAGATGGATTGAGTGGAGTGGAAATATTGGAATCATTTCATCGAACAATTCAATCAGATTTAAATGTTCCAGTTAATCTTAGAAAAGCAATTTATAAAAGTATAGGAGAAGCCATTTATTGGTCAAGTGTTTCACAAAATTCACTCCTATCTGTAAAGACATTTTTAAGGAGGGTAACAATATGAAACCAATAGAACATGATGATAATAAAAAAGTAATTAATTTGATAGAAGAAAGAATGGCATTGGGTCTCGAGAGATATGGCCATGGAATGAGAGCAGAAGATGATACAAGACAATATGGAACCCAAGATGATAGTTGGGTAGAGATGGCACTGGAAGAAGCCTTAGACCACATCATATATCTATCGGCGGCACTCATCAGAATTAAAAATCAAAAGTGAAATAAACTACAACATATCAGCCAGTGTTGAGACGTAAAAATATCAGAATCGAGAATTGATACGCTACCTATTTCTGATAGGATATTGTCATAATCCCGTCTCTTTAATCTTCTTAAAAATCAAAGAACTGTTTAACTCAACACCCATTGGTTGTTTAACTCAACACCCATTGGTTGTTGGTATCAATAACTTCCCCATTGGCTATCTTTTATTATGGTGGACATTTCCTCTGTGAATAATATGAGTATTGTCAAGATTAATATTCCATCTAAATCTCAGTTGCCGGATTTATGGGATGAAATTCAACCGGATTTTACAATGCCATCACCAAGGAAATATCAAGCAGAAATACTATCCATAATAAAGTGGTCTATGACCAATGATAAGTTTGATAATATTGTTATCCAAGCCCCAACCGGAATTGGTAAATCTGCAATAGCAATGACTTTGAAAAAATGGTATGATTCTGCATATCTTTTAACTCCGACATTGGGATTGACTGAACAATATAAAAGAGATTATCCATCTCATATGAGCGAACTAAAAGGGCGTTCAAATTTTCCATGTTGGGCTAGGGAAGGAACTGCTGAAAGTGCTCCATGTTATACTAAGAATCATACATGTCCACATACTAAATCCGAAGACCCATGCCCATATTATGAACAGAAATTTGAGGCGGCAGATTCACAACTTGTTTTATCCAATCCATCATATATGTTCAGATTAATTAAAGGTGATGTTAACTTTGGCCAAAGAAGTCTATCCATCTATGATGAGGCTCACGATTTGGAGTCTTTCTTTTTGGATTTTGTAGAGACTAAAATTTCTCTTGCTGATTATGCTTTAATATACGGAGAGACAAAAAATTTTCCAATGCATTATCATGCGGCAGATTGGATAAAGCCAATTATGGAAATGCATAAAGAAGCAGAGAAGGGGATTGATATAGCAGATAAATTAGGTGATGAAAAACAGATTGAAAGATATAGAAATCTCTTAGGTAAAACTGCAATGTTATTAGATTTATTAAAAACCCCAAACCAAGTAATTATTGAAAATGTATTAGAGAATGGGAAACGAGTTTTGAAAGTCCGTCCAGTTCGAGCAAATAGATTTGCATTGGAAAATTTAGAAAGATTATCATCTGCAAGAATTATGTTATCTGCAACCATTTTAGACATTGATACATTCATCAATAATTTAGGTTTAGAAAATCAAAGAACTCTGTATATCAATGTCACTAAGTCTCCATTTCCTGCTGAGAATTTTAAGATACATTATGCAACTTGTGGGCCAATGTCATATGCCAAAAGAGAGAAATCTATACAGAAGCAAATCAAAGCCATTGCTGGAATAATGACAAAGTTCAAAGACAAGAGGGGAGTTATTCTTCCACATAGTCATTACATCAGAGAAACGATTGTAAATGGTTTAATTGATTTAGGATTTGGAGATAGAATTTGTACTCATGGTTCAGACCCTAGAGGAAGGAAAGTTGCCTTGGAAAGATTCTTTTCAAATAAAGAAAAGGATTTAGTTTTGATAAGCACATATGTTGGACAGGGTTTTGATTTCAAAGGTGATTTAGCAGAGTGGTTGGTTATCTGTAAAATACCATTCCTTCCAATCAAAGGAGACCCAGTTATTGAACAGAGACTATTGGAAGATGAACATAGTTGGAGGGCTAAATATGAAGGCACATTAGATTGTCCATATGAGCCACCAAATAAATACTCAAGTGGAATGTGTAGTTCATTCAGTTGTCCAGCACCTTGTAAGTCTTGGTACTCATTACAGACTGCTTTAAAATTGGTACAGGGAGCAGGGAGAATAATTAGGAGTCCAACTGATAAAGGCCACCTATTCATCTTGGATGGTTCTTGGGCTAGGTTTTCGAGGATGAATAATCATCTTTTACCAGCATGGTTTAGAGATGCAATTGAAGAACCCCCCAATTGGCTAAAGAGGCATTTGATATGACTAATAGAAATAAAGGAAAACAGGAATCTTGGAAAGACCATATCAATAAAAAGGAACTAATTAGAATACAGAATCATATTGGTCAACTTGTATGCGCTATGTGTAAAACGGTTCTGAATACTAATAATAGTAAAGGTAAATTATATGAAGCAAAAACTGCTGAAATATGTGGCAAATGTTATCTTCAATGGAGAAGAGAAGTTAGACAAAGAAGGGGTGAAGGTTAATGAAAACTCCAATCACAAATCGTCAGAAAATGAGATGGAAGAGACTTGCAGATAGTGGTGATTTACCAACTGAATTTTATGAGATGTTATCAGAAGGAACTAGGGGAATGCAGAAGAGACAGATATTGAAATTAGCAAAGGTTTCAAGAGTCCTTGATGAGGATGGTTTTATGAGAACATATGACCAATTCAAATTAGATTGGAAATACAAATCATCTGTATTTGGAAATAAACTTGCAACATGTTTTCTCTGTGGAAAATTTCCAATAATGGAGCAGTGTATAATTGAAGATGTTGAGGCCAACAGGACAATTATAGTTGGGAACACTTGTGCTCATCGATATGTTGAGATTAAATTAAACGGAGAACTTTTAGATTCAGAAAATAAAAAAGAATTTTTAACTGTAAATATGAAGAAAGCAAGAGATGATTTTCAAAGAGAAAAATTTGCAAAAGAATTCCCATCTGCACTTTTAGACTTGAGAAGATATCAAGAAATGATGACGCAGAAAAAATATGTTAATAGAAAGAAAGTACCAATGAATATTGAGTGGAATTTACTACATAGGGCGATGCTCAGAAGACTCCTTAGAGTTGGTTATCCTCATGTTAATCTATACAAACAATGGAAGGATTTCATGACTATTGGAGAAGATGAATTTATGAAATGGGGTATCATTAAATCTAAGCAAATGAATAAGGTTAAAAAATTACAGAATCAAGCAAGTATTGACAGAAGAGAATTTCTTCAAAAATTATCGGAGGTGGAAAAATGAAACTATTAGATGGCCAAGAAATTCCACATACAGTATTGACTCCATATAATAGAAATATGGATGCATTATCACGCCATGCAATTGTCTATGGAATTACAATATTAGATGAATGTCTAAATCCCGATTGTAATAATAAAGGCCCATTAGATGGTTTGATTTTAGGGCCATTGAATAGATGGCCAAATCTTGCTATAATATGTGGAGAGAATGGTTGTGGAATACATTGGACTTTAATTGGAGAGCCACCAACTGATACAATGTGGGTTCACATTGAAGAAAAATAACATATCACTTCATTTATTAGGATGGGATTTGATATGGTGAATTATGTCAGTAGAAGTTTTCCAATCAGAGGACTCAGCAAGTAAGTTCAATATTGAAATATGTGGTAAGAAAATAATCTTAATTTTTCTAACTTCTACTAAAGGCAGAATGGATTTTTCAGCAGAGATAGATGGTGTTCCACAGGGGAAAGTGAATGTCTTATCTCAACATAGTATTACTCGATTAAGTGCAGATGTTATTGCGGATATTGATAAGCCAGTATTCAAAACTAAAATGTTAGAAGTTGGAATAGCAATTAGAGATAACACTTACACTCCTGCTCCCGAAAAAACATTAGTAACCGAAATCGAAAAATATTCCGGTATGGATTCCACTTTAGGAGTTGTTGGAACCAACACCATAAATAAATTTATGTCGGATGATTTATTGCTCGACAAGGTGAATAAAATTTTACACGAATCAAGAAATGTTCCATTCGTTGGAGATGATGCGAATTTGATTTTAACATTCTTAGTTATGCTCTCTTGTAAAACTCATAATCCTTTGAATCTTGAAATGATTGGGCAATCATCAGCAGGAAAAACATTCCTAACTTTAACTGCTAGAAATGGGTTTCCAAAATCAATGTGTATGGTATTGGCAGGAGCAAGTAGGGAGGCTTTGAAATATGACTATGATGAGATTGATGAAGATGGAAATTTCATTGTCCATGTTGATGGTAAATGTATTGTAATTTTAGAGAAGGATGAATCATATGCTTTTGTTCAAAAAATGAAACCTTTGATGTCCGGTGATGATGCTGAATTAATTTGGAAAACTCCGGTTAAGAATGACATAACAGGAGAGATTGAAACAAGAGATTTCATTATCAAAGGACAACCATCTTTCATAACTCTGACAACAAAGAATCCAAAGGAACAGGAGCAGATAACAAGGCAGTTACTAATGACTCCCGATACTACTTCTGATAAGGTGCAATCAGTAGTTAGAAATTCACTTAGAGCAAAGGCAAGACCCGAGGAATTCAAAGTACATCCCGACTTGGATTTATTGAAAGCATCAATGTTATCTTTGAATAGATATAGAGTCAGAAATATATTTGCTCCGATGATGGCAGACTTCTTCCCATCAAGGAATGCACAACACCAAAGGGACATAACAAAAGTCCTATCTTTGATTGATTCAATTACATTACTTCATCAGCATCAAAGACCAATAGATGGAGATGGAGATGAACAATTTTTAATGTCAACAATAGAGGATAATTTAATTGGTTTAATATTAGCAGATTTAGTTCTAAGGGCAAGTCTTTCGGGAGTACCGGATGACTCATGGTTAATCTTCACTCAGATGTCTGAAATGAGTGATTCAAAAAGAGCATTAACTCTTGATAATATTCTCCAATGGATGCATCTACATGCAGGTTCAGTTACTAAGAATTCATTGAAAGAAAAACACCTTCCAACATTAGAAGATGCTGGATTAATTGAAGTTGCAAGAAGTGGTGGCGGAAGAGGTGGGGGAAGGAAGACTTACAAGATTGTTAACACTAGAAAAGGTCTGATGGACTCACATGCTCTTTCTCCATTGTTTATAGAAAGTGTTCGTAGAAATCTGAAAAATTGCATAGAAGAATTTGATGATATTATTAGAAGATGTAAAAGACCCAGTAAGGTTAGAAAATTAGAGCATGGTGAGAATTCAATTTTGAAGAATTTAGGTTGTTTGACCAAGGAAGAATCCCATGTTTGGAGAAGCCTGTTCTTGCCAACATACTTTAGAAAGCAAAATATTGGTTCTACTCTTTCAAGAATTGTTGGAGATGGGAAACAACATGACCTTATTTTCTCGGGTAAATCTTGGCTGGATAGTTCACTTGAAGATAAGGCAACTGCAAAATTAGAAACAAAGAGGGAAGTAAAAACCAAAGTACAGGAAAGTAGTAAAACATTTGGTGAAAAAGATTCAGCAGATATTTGGGAAGCGATTGCAGAAAGTCATTTAGAATCTATATGGGATGATGAAAAAAAGCAAGTTTGAGTTTCTTAATAAGGGTGGGAAATCTGACTATGTGTTATGTCCAAGACAGGAATGAAAAAAATAGCCTTGCCAAAGAGCGCACAAAAGAGATTAATGCCATTTGTAAAGAGTGGTATCGAGAAGGGATTATGGAGTGATAATTCAACGGTTTCAGAGTTATGGAACAACCATGCAAGTGATGATAAACACAGTAAGATAATTAAAGACTTAGGTGGAATCAAATCAGAGACTGCACAGAACTTCGTTACTGATTCAGTATTGATTGATTTATCCTCTATTCTAAGACAGAGAAGATATCTAGCACATGTTGATATTTGGGAAGTTTCACATAGAACTGTTGGACTTGCAAAAGGCAATCCAAGACCAGCGTGTTTTATTATTGGTCAAGCAGTAGTCGAAGACACAGATGGAAGTAGTATGGAGACTGCACTTTTCAGAATGAGTTTGTGGGATGAAGATGCTTCACTTGCTGATGATGTTGAAGCCAACAACTCTTACTCTCTGAATGTTTCCTGCAAAAATTTGGATTCAGAAATTTTAGATTTGAAATCACTAAGTGGATTAAGTAAATTTAAAGTTGAAGAATTTGAACATGAGCCAAGAGAAAATCTACTCAGAGAAATGTTTGAAGTAACTCAGATTGCTGACTTAGAAGATGAGATTAGCAGAGGGCCAACAGACTATCGTTTAGTTGAAGCAGTTGTATCTTATTCCGGTGTTCAAAATAGTAAGGCTGGAAACCAATTTGGAAAGATGTTATTGAAGGATGATTCCACAATGACAATGGAAGCAATTGAGTCCGGTGAGAATCTATTATTGAATGCAATTACTTCATCAGAAATAGCATCTCGATTCGGTAAATATTCTAAGATATTAGCATTAGTTACTACTAAAAATAATGGAGAATATGGATTATCTGCAAATATGGAAACTGCAATTGGATTAGTAATAGTTGAACCAGCAGTTGCAGAATTACCAACTGCTAAAGTTGAATCAGATGATGCGGCAAATTATTTCAAAGTTGATACTTCAATTCCTATGATTGTTGATGATGATGATGATACTAAGGAAGTGGCGAAAGAAGCCGAAACTAAAGTTGAGGCTAAAGTAGTACCCAAAGTAGTAGAAGAGACCGTGGAAGCGACTACAACAGAAGAAACAAAGCAAGAAACAAAAGTAGAAGCAGAAGTCGATGGAGATGATGACTGGGACGATTGGGATTGATTAAAATGGCAAGAAAAACAAAAACTCAAAAGATGAATTATGATGCACTTATTAATTCATGTGATACTGGTGAAATGATGGCAAGTAGAACTCCAAATGTTAGTATGAAATTACAAGCATTTGCTGGAAGTGGAAAGAGCCACTTCGCATTAAATTTCTTTGCTCATATGTCTAAAGATAAGAGTCCCGATGAATGTTTAATGTGTATTATCGATTGTGATTTAGAAGGCCAATCTGCACTGGTTAGAAGAGAAGATGTCATACCAGTTGAATTGAGACCAAGGATACTTAGGAAAGTTTGTCAAACTCCCGAAGATGTCAACAATATATCTTTGGCTTTTATTGATTTATTGAAGAAACATTCTGAGGAATATCCCGACGGATGTAGGCTTATTTTATTAGAGAATGAATCGGCATTTTACATTGGTTGTAGAGACTTCTATTCATTGGAAGTTCATGGAGTAAGCGAAGCAGATTTGATGCTTGCTAGGCAATCCCAAGCAATATCAGAAGGGAAGAAAACTCTTCCAGCATTTGCAGAAGGTCAGATGCATAGTTACAAAGTAATTAATAAATTATTTTTCACTCCATTTCAAAGATTAAAGATAGCATCTGAAATGTTCCATTGTCATTTTATGGCGACTGTTCTCATGAGAGAATACACAGAAAATTATGGTCAATCTAGTGAGAAGAAAGTCATCACGGCGGCAGGTCGAGCAGATATGACAGACCCCATCTTTGATTGGATTCTTGAACTCAGCAAAAAACAGAGGACAAGCCCGAAGGGAGAATTCCAAACTAAGTATATTGCAACCATAAGAAAGTCAAGAGTATGTAAACCATTTCAAATCCAAAATCCTACACAGGAAAAGTTTTGGAATGCAGTTGACGCCAACAGGGTTTGATTAAATGAAAGTTCCATATTTATCTGCTTCGAGATTGAAACTAGCACAGGATTGTCCACAGCAATATTCTTTCAAATATGACCCACAGGACAGTGAATTAATTCATGTTAAACATAAGAATGAACATAGGAACAGTATGCAAGCGGCAAAACTTGGAACCAACATTCACAATGCATTAGAGGAATGGAGAAGACCTAACCCAAAAACAGGACGAGTTAGAAGACCAATTCTATCTAAATTATTAGAGTTATATGATAAAGAAAATGCAAAAAATGAAATCAATTTTGATATGTATCAAGATGGTATTAACATGATTAATAGATGGTTCAAACAAAGAGGTGTAACACAGGCTAAAGTTCTACATGTAGAACTTCCACTTGGGTCACATAGAGCACCACATAAATTGGCTCAGAATGATACTCCTATCTTTGGATTCATTGACTTGGTTTTGGAACATGCAGATGGAACAATTGAACTCTTGGATTACAAATCTCAGAGGAAACCGATTACCCAAGAAGAAGCAGATAGTAACATACAGGCTGGAATATATTTGTCATGTGCAAGAGACATTTGGCCGGATAGAAAATTGATGTTTACATTCGACTTACTTAGGTATGGAATGGTCTCAACAATTTGGACGGATTCTAAACTTGACCAATTCGGAAATTGGCTCAAATCAAAATACGAATGGATTCAATCAATAGAAGAACCAGTGGCTACAATTGGAGAAGGTTGTACTTGGTGTGCTTTTGTTGATATGTGTCCTAAAGCACAGGACTTAATCCTCAATGGTTCTTGGGATTTAGTAGTAGGAGAAGACCCAACAGAATTAGACAAAGAACAGATGCTTACAACACTGGCAGGAATCAAAGCGGCCAAGTCAATTTTAGATAAAAAACAGAGACAAATAAATGCACATATTAAACAGGAATGGTTTAGAGATGAAGCAGGTGATGATGGAATTGATACTGAAAGTTGGAGTGTAAAATATATTGACCAACAGAGAGTTGAATACATCCCATCTGTGATTCAGAAAATTGTTCCACCAGCAGTATTTGGACAGATGGTTGGATTGACTAAAACATCAGTTGAACGGACTCTTCCGATACTTCCCGATAACCTTTCGGAAGAGATAGTCCGAAGCGCAATAATAAAACCCTACCGCACACTCAAGATACGTCGTAAGGCCGATGGAAAGTAAAGACGATAAAGACAAAGAAGTCCCATCATCGAAATATGGAACAAGGAAATTTGGCCGTATGGGTAAAACTGATGGTAGAAATGTCAAAAGACTTTGGAAAGCAATGATAGCAGTTGGAGCGATTTATCCCGATGGAAAACCACTTACAACTGGAGAAATTGTTCAGTTGGAAAATCAACCATTTGAAATTCACAGATTAACAAATCATTTGGCTAAGAAACCACATTTATTCAAAGGTATGGGTAGCACTAGAGTTGCTGGTTTAGATGGTCGAACAAAATATCCACAAAAAACTTGGCTGGCTCTATCGAATGCTTACGATTGAGTTGTCGATGTCAACAGGTGCTCGGCGTGTCAATTTCAGAACATCTGAACACTAAAACCATTGATATTTGAAAAACATTGATAAGGGGGTGGCCTTCCATGCAGTGCCATGCACTGCACAAGTAGTAACACAAACACACCAACAATGAGCCTTCATGCTCTCCAAAGAGTGGATGAAAGATTAGTAGGAGATGAAGCACAAGCAGTTATCAAATCAGTAAGGATAGCATGTTCTAAATATAGTTCAAAATCTCTAGGAATAGTAGCCCATAGTATCGGTCAACAAAGAGGAACTGCATGGGGCCAAAAATCCAATGGAGATTTAGTAATAGTAATTGTTAGAGATGGAAAAGTTAAGACAATCTATCTAAGAAGAAGCACACAATCATTCGACTTAGGAATGTTCAGAACTGATGTTGCAGTTGACATGACTGGTAAAGCATTCACAGGAGTTCTACGAAACAGAACATCTTCGACTCCATCTACTCGACCAACAATGAGAACTCTTCCAAATGGAAGAAGAGTTGCAGTTGACAGACCAAGTAACCCATTTGCAAAAAATTAAGATGATAAATAATCAATTTTACATTCCTTCATAACGGTGGGAAATTGAATCGTAAATTATGATTACACCAAACAGTCCAGTATCTCGGAATGTAAATATCAAAACAGACGCAACCTCGCTTGCAAAAGCCATTAGGCGAGTATGTGTAGACAAACCATCTAGTCCCGTTAGAATGTTACTTAGAACGGAAGGAATTAGTATTTGGACACATGACTTAGCCAAGACAATGAATATATTCCTAACAGATAGTGTAGTTGATGGTTTGAAAGTTAAAGAAGACTGTATTTTGCTATTTAGTCCCGATGATTTTTCTGATTTATTATCTACTAAATTCCGAGGGCAAGAAATACAAATTCAAACAAAAGCAAATGAACCAATTAAGATTAGAAATTTAAATGGTTCTTCCGTTGTTTATCATCCAGCAGATGAGGGTGATTGTGCAATGGTTCCCGATAGATGGTTCATGGATAAAGATGCAAAAGGTTGGATTAAGATACCACAAAAAAATAATGAATCATGTACTTCTAAAATTACAATTTCAAGAGAATCTTTGAAGCAGGGATTAGTGGATATGAAAGTTGCAAATGCTCCATATGTTGTATTCAATTTTGGAAATACAAAAAGCATTTGTACGTCCGGTCATTGGGCGGCGAAAGCAAATCAATCTCATAGTGTAATTGAGGCTGAATTAGAAGGGGAAGAAGTTGAGATTGGATTGAGTAATAGTTTAGAAAAATTACTTTCAATTTGTAATGGAAATACTTTCATAATTTACAAACATAGAGATGTTCCATTTGTAATAATAGAATGTTCAGATATGAGATTAATTATAGCAGAAAACAGGAGGGATGCATAATGGTTTTCAATCCCAATGGAGGAAGATTTGATACCAACCAAGCAGAGTTGCTTCTTGGCATGGAAGAAGAAGATATGGATGCTCTGAGGATGATTGTAGCAGTTGATTTATTATGTGCTCATGTTGGTATCACAGATGAACAATTGAAGAAGGCATATGAGAATAAATTGAAAGCACATTTATTGGAAGCATCTGATAATCTAAGGTCATTAGTAGACAAAGAAGAGTGATTAAAATGAAACATATTTCATTCAATGATTTTGATAATCTTTGTAATGTTTTAGGCTTTGATATGTTTCCAAGAGCGATAGGAAATCCAAGACAACAATTTAGTTTTGCAACGGAAGATGTCTTTCGTAGATTCAATAAATGGAATGGTGAATATTCTTGTTTTATATCTACGGCAGGTTATGATGATTTAAGATATGAAGTTGGAGGGAAACAGGTTCCAAATATAATAAATCATACTCTGACTTTTTTTGATTTTGACCATGAGACAAAACCCGAGAATGCTTTTGCAGATGCTCAAAGATTATCTGCATATCTGAGAGATTTGGATGTTGCACATTGGGTTCAATATTCCGGTTCAAAAGGATATCATTTATTCATTCTTCATGCTCCTACTAGATTTAAATTTAGTTATAGAGATAGGAGTTCAGAAGCATTGAAACATTTGTTATCTCAAACACAGGAACATCTCAAGCAAGTTGTTGGTCTCAACACTCTTGATGAGCAAACTACTGGAGACCCAAAACGACTTTGTAGATTTCCATACACAAAACACTGTGATAGACATGGAAATGTAAGTGGTAAATATGCAATACCAGTTCCAGTTGAAGACTTGGATAATAAATCTCATTCCGATATTGAACTGATGGCATATCGACCAAAAATAGAGATTCCAAATATTACTGGAAAGAGACTTACTTTGAAAGAGTTTATTGATTTAATTGGAGTTGATTTACAAGCACCTATTGATGTAGTTAGACCAATGGTAAATGCAGAATTTGATTTTGATAATGTTGATGCAGAAGCCAATAGATTCATTGGTTCATTGGATAAAAAATGCATGGGGATTGTTAACGAATTAAAGAGAAGAAATCCCCCACATAAAGCAAGAGTTCATTCAGCCCTTTTTGCTAAATTTTTAGGAATGGATGCAGATGCATTTGAAAGAATATGGTTTGAATTGGGAACAAGAATTGGATATGTTGATTTACATAATTCAGAGTATAGGAAATACCAAATGTCCACCATCTTCGATAACCCAAAATATTTTGTAAATCCAAATTGTACTACACTCAAAAAAGATGGTTGTTGTGTAGGTGATATATGTCCAAAATATAAGGACATGAGTGCAATGGATTATACACCACGGAAAGTTAAACGCAAGTGGGTCAAACGTAGTGCCAGCAACCACGACAACTAAGTATCACAGAATCATTCAGAGTAAATCTGATACTGAAAAATTTCTTGATTCAGCAATGCTTGGAAACTTACTTGGATTTCTAAAATTTTTGACTGCTGAAAATGTAATCAAGGGTGTTGGTGTCAACATCCAATATCAATTAATTTCAAGAGTAAAAGAAATGATAATCCAAGAAATGTTATCTCGACAAATGAAAGTAGACCATCGAGAACATCATATCATGTTGAGTTACTTAACTGACTTAGGATTTGAAGTAGTTCATTTGAATACTGGAGATGGAGATGTGTCATCTAAAAGAGTTAGTATTGAAAGAAAAGAAGATGATTTAATACCATCTTTATTTGATGATAGAAGACTTAGACAACTGGGTGCAATGAGAGAAGAAGCAGAGTTCTCTTATCTGATTGTAACCAAGTCATATGAAGAAGTAAAACTTGGACTCAGAGATAGAAAAGTAAGTGAAAGATTATTGGTCTCATTCATTGCTTCATTATGTGCAGTTGGTTATCCACCAATCTTCATTGCTGACAAATATGATGCTTCACTTTTGATGAAAAAAATTGTAGATAAATTAGAAGATGATAAACCAAGAATATATGTTCCAAAACCAAAAGCACCAACACCAATAGAATATCGAAATGCAATTGTAGAATCATTACCGAAAGTAGGGGGTAAAACAAGACGTAAATTACTAAAGGTCTTCCCATCCATCTCTGCTTTATCTGAGGCTTCCATTGAAGATTTAATGGCCATTGATGGTGTAGGAAAATCAACGGCAGAAAAAATAGTAAAAATACTTTCTTAATTATGAAAATGAATTTCATTAGTGAGTTTTTTTGGAAATTATCAAATCGTTTTTGGGTTTGGATATATTATCGTAGTAAATAAAATAATATAACGGTGGGATTTTCTCATGTTATTATGAAGAGAACACCACTACTGATTATATCATTAGATTACATAGAAGACCCATACTTTCTCACTCTAATAAAAGTCAAAGATATGGATGGTCGAACTGCTACTTTGAAAGTTGGTGAATGTGTCCCTAGATTTTGGACTGAAAAAGACCCAAGTACAATGGGAGAAATACCTCCACAAATAGTAGATTATTACATATCAAAAAAAACTACAATCCATGATAAACCATTATATGAATTGGAAGTTAGAAAGCCTTCTGATTTGAAAAATGTTAGAGATTTCTTCTATCCACATTACTCTTCTGATGTTCCATGGTCATCTTTGGCAAGATGGACTTATGGATGGAAATCGGTTGTTGGCATCAACAGTAGTTTATGGGAGAAAATTTTGGATAAAAAAGATTTCATAATTAAACCACATCAAATAAAAACAAGTTCAGCATTTCCCGACCAATTCAAATTGAATACATTGTGGTTTGATATTGAAACAGAAGATTCATTGGATGTTGAAAATGCTCCCGAGAGAGTTGTCAGTATTGCAATTATGGATACAGTTACAGGCATCCATGAGATAGGCACTTGTGTTCCAACAAGTGAGCGTCAAGTGGCGAGATTTCTGTCTTCACAGGAGGCATTGGAATCGGTTGTGGAACATACCAAACCAATCCCACCATTGGACTTTGATAAAGTAAAAGTAATCAGTTTTGACCATGTTGATTTGGATAGTCGAGAAGCGGCATTGATGCATTGGTTTAAGCAGAGAGTTGAAGAATTAGATAGAGATTTATTAGGAGGCCAATACATCAAAGGATATGATGTTCCATATTTGAAAAATAGATGTATTAGAATGAGGCGAATAATGCTTTCTAAACACAATGGAAATGTTCCAGTACACTTACAGTTCCCATTGCTAACTAGCACGTTCAGACGCCCACTATTCGATTCTAAAATAGCATATGCTGAACAAATCCAAGGGGCGGCGGCAACAACTGGCTCCGGTTCATTGGCATGGATGTCGGGAACAGTGTTAGGATATGGTAAAGTTCCAAGAAGTAGAATCACAGATTTAATGAAGAATCCAATGATGTTAGCAGTTTACAATGCATGGGATAATGTATGTGTAGAAAGATGCATGGAAAAGTTACAATTGGTTCCATTTTATTTGACCAAAGTATCATTTAATAATTCAACAATTAAGAATGCTCATTCCAACATGATGTTGGTTGAAGATATGATGGGTCATATCCTAATGGAGCAAGATAAAGTAATGCCATCTATGGACATTGTTAGGAACTCATTATCGGGAACAATTGAGCAAGGTGGAGAAGTAATGGAGGCTCCATCGGGAGTGTTTGAAAATGCATTTGAAATTGATGAAGCAATGGAATATCCATCTGTTGTAATAATGGGAAATTTATCTCCCGAAACTTTAGTCAATCCCGATGATTATCCGAATGGATTTCCATTCAAAATAAGTAAAACTCCAGCAGGTCGAATTTACAGATTAGATAAGGAAGGAATCATGCCATCTGTGCTTAGAAATCTTGCAGTATCAAGGAAAGAAACTCAGAATAAAATGAAAGAAGCATATGAAAATGGAAATTCAATTCTAGGTGATATTCTCAATCGTAAACAAACTGTCATGAAACAAAATATGAATTCATGGTATGGAGTGCTTGGAAGTGGAGCAACGGAGAAGACTAAAAGAAGACCATTTAGACTTGCCAATCCATTGATTGGTTCGGATATTACAGAAGTTGCTAGATTGCACAATCGATGGAATAAAGAAAGAGTTGAAAAGTATTCTCTTTGGTTTTCTAATGATGGAATATATCCCATGATTATTGATAATTCAATTGAATTAAAATTCAAAGTTATTGGGCAAGATACCGATTCTTGTAAAGTTGCAATTCTCAATCACGATGAAGCAGAAAAACAGATTAGAAAATTTACAGAAACAGATGTCATGTTGATAGCAGAAATAATATGTAAAAAATTAAATGAATCATATCATGAGTTTGCAAAAGTTGCATTAAATAGAGATGAGAATGAATTCTTTTTGATAAAACCGGATGCATATTACAGAAGATTTTTTTCTTGGGGAGCAAAGAAAAGATATGCATATGTGGATTATGATGGTAATTTTGGATTTAGGGGAGTTGAAATTAGACGTAGTTCTGCACCTAAGATAGTTAAGGATGCTCAACATAGAGTGTTTAATTCAATACTAAATGGATGTAATAAATCAGAACTTAATGAATTATTGAGGGAAATACATTCCGATATATTAGATGAAAATACTACTGATAGTATGGATTTTGGACAACCAATGGGAGTGAAAACAAAAGGCACTATGGCATGGAAAGCGGCCATGTGGAGTAATGAAAATCTTGATACTGATTTTGATGTTGGAGATAAACCAGTTTTATTCTTTGCATCAAGTACAGAAACATCTCTTCCAAGTAACCAAGTTGTTGCAATCGAATGGGGAGAAACCCCCGAGTCTTATGGTGTTGAGGTCAACAGGGTAATGGCATTCAATCGACATTTCCAAGAATCCCGTTCTTGGGAAAAAATACTTGGAGCATTTTCTACATCTTGGAAATCAGCATTATCAAGAATGAATCAGACAACTTTGGAGGATTGGTGAGTGTCAAAATCAAGTCCGAGATTAGATGTTTATTTGGCTCTAAGAAATAATTGTTTTTTCACACATCATCAAGTGAGACATTTAATCAGAACACATTTGTCTCATCTTGGTAATTTTGAAAATATATTTTTTAGGGAATTAAAAAAAGATAAAGAATTTTGGATTGACTCATCTAATCTAATTGCGGCTATGAGCATGAGAGAGAACCCACAGGAGGCAGGTCAAGCACTGTTGATGCACTGTTGGCCATTGAGAAATTTGAAGCCGGAATGCCCATTTACTTGTGCATCATCTTCTGCATCTATTGTCTCCGATGCAATGGAGTTTGACTCCAAACAAAGGAGAATTCTTTGGAAGCAAATTGAAAAAATTTTGAAGTATGAAGAATCCAAAGCAGATAGTGCTTGGGATGATAGAATGATTGGAACATATTTGAAGATTCAAAAACTAATTTGAAGGTGTAATATTAATATTCTTAAATATTGATACAAGGGAGTATTGATAAGCAACAACCTACTCGCCATGGTTAGTCTGACGAGAAATCAGAGGAAAGAGAAGTGAAAAAATGCGAACAACCAGCCAAATAATGAGAGATGTAACGGAGAACGCCGGAGGGCGAATTTCAAGGGAGCAATATATCCTTGACATTCAGACTGAGAAAGAATCAGATACAGGTCAAACTGTGGCGATTCAATCCTTGAAGTCTTCCGCTTTTAGTGCAAAACGGTTAGAATCTGCCGGATTAACCACTGTGAAGATGGGAAACAATATCGATGAGATATGGACTATTGAATTAGCAGAGTCAGCACAAAATGGAACCATGGGTGGCGGAGCCACTGTACCAGTCTTTACTGGATTAGTTCCAACTGCAAATACAATCGCAACTGCAAGTACAACCACATCAACAACTTGGTTAGGAATCGAAGTTGCAGATATCGATGACTATCCCGAGAATTTACAATTACAAGTAGTTAAAAAATCAACTGGATATGCAGAATCAAATAATGAACTTTTGAAATTATCAATTGCTTTCAAAGAAGGTTTTGATGTAATCACAGAAGGGCCAACTGGATGTGGAAAGACTATGGCTTTCCAAGAACTAAGTTTCCGTACTCAAAGACCATTAATCAGAATCAATTGTAGAGATGGTTTAGAGTGGGAAGATATGGTTGGAGTAAATACAATCGGTTCAGATGGTAAATCATTGGAATTTGTAGAAGGGCCACTAACACTTGCTATGAGGCATGGTGGAATCTTTTATGCTGATGAATTCAACTATTCCCGTCCATCAGTTATGGGCGGATTAAACATGGTTATGGATTCAAGAACTTTAGTTCTAACTCACTCCGGTGAAATCCTAAAAGCACACTCAGACTTCCGTGTTGTTGCTTCTTACAATGAAGGATATGCTGGCACTAATGAAATCAATGGTGCTACAAAAGACAGGTTCTCAATGGGACTTTCTTTCTACTATCTTAATGCAGATATGGAAGCGTATGTTATCCAAGCACAAACTGGAATAGAAGCACCAGTAATAGCCGGTCAATTAGTTAAGTTTGCTAACATCTTGAGAGAGATGAGAAAGACCGATGAGATAGGAGTAGATGTGTCCACACGTTCTCTAGTTACAACTATGAGAATCTTGTCCCACATGCCTATCAAAGAAGCATTAGAGTTGAAGATATTTACTCTCTTTGACAAGGATGAATTGGATACCGTTATCAGTGCGGCAAGAATGACATTTCCCGACTTTTCTTAAGAGTCAAAAAATAGTCAGAAATACATAAGGTCACTTGGGGGTAAATCTCCCAAGGATGCATCGATTTTTTTCTCCGATAAATTCGGAGTGTGGAATTTATCGGAGAACACTTCAAATTTCTCTCCACACTCCAACAACACTTCATTAAGGTGGGATTTTTTTCTAGTATTATGTCAGAAGATATAGACTTAGAAAACCAAATAAGATTGCTCGAAAATACAGTTGCAGATTTGTCCATCAGATTATCTACGATTGAAGATGCAATGTCTGCAATCGCAACTGTGATATCATCACCAAAGGTTGTCGACGCCAATCAGTTAACAATCTATAATTTTGGAGAGCAAGATGAAAATCTACTGGAAGAATGGAATGCACTTCAACTTGCTAAATATCCATTCAATGATTCAGATGATGAGTGAGAAAATGAAACTATCAGATTTGATAATTGTGAAATCTAAATTAGGGCCATTCAGAGCATGGCTTTCCTCTTGGGCGACAAGATACCCACCGACATCATATCCCTTGCTTGTAACAGGCTCTACTGGGACAGGAAAGACAACAGTGACCAATCTCATCTGCCAAGCAGAAGGATTCCATCCACAGTTCTTAGAAGAAGAAAAAATAGATGAGTTATTTCATCATGTTATGTTGCCAACAATGGAAGGAAAGAAAAGAGTTGCAATCATAGATAATGCTGATGAGATATCTAAAAAGAACTGGAGAAAAATAAACAAGAAAATATCTGAAAAATTATTCCCAATGATTATCATTGTTGAAAATAAAAATTCAGTTTCATGGCAGATTAAATCATCAGCATTAGTTATTGACATCAACAATCCAAACCAAGTAGAACTTGAGAAGTTTTTGACCATGAAAAATTCGGAGTTAATTTTGAACAGAACTAGAAATGATATTATTCAGATTTCAAGAAATAGTAATTCTTGGAGAAATGCATTACTAAAATTAATCACAACTCCGACTAATTGGCATGAAAAAACAAATAATATGCCTTTAAGTAGCCTAAAACGAGAAAAAACTTTTAGGCCAGCAAAGTTGGATATCCAGTTGTCGAAGCCAACAGGTGCATTATCTGCCCTAGAATTCTCGGAATACAACAATGCAAAAGTACAGGATGTTGAAACTGGTATGTATTTGCTTTCTAAATCTTGGAAAGTTGCTGGATTATCCAAGATATCTAAGGCTTATATTTCTGAAATAGAAACTATTTCCAATGATAAAGTTCCATTTAGAAAATCAAGGTATGTCAAAAAGTAAAATCCTGTCAAATAAAATGTAAGGTAAATCGTAGCATTGATAAGGGTAAGCCGACAGTGTTGGAGTGATGACAACCAGTCCTACACTAATGTCCAAGGTCAATACAACCTTTCTTAACCGTGTGAAAGCACGAAAATTTTTAACAATCGGCAGAGTAATGTCGGGGGAACTACAAGGCTTTGGTGCATCGGTTTCTAAGGTTGTAATAGACCCACAAGGTAAGGCTTGTACTGATGGTAAAACAGTATGGATTCCCGAGACCCTTCATGAGAATAAAGTTTACAATAAAATAATGCAAGAAGCAATTTTGGCTCATGAGATAGCAGGGCATCACAGATATACTGACTTCGTAGCATGGAATAACCTAGTTGTAGAGCCATCTAAGTATGGTGACTGTGACCCAATGCTACATCAATTTGTTAACATGTTAGAAGATGCTAGAATCAATCATCTGCTAAAACAAGACTGGGCTGGAAGTGGAAAGATGTTAGATTTTACTCATGATGTTTTTATGCAGAATCACAGAAAAGCAACTACTGATGATACCCCTCATTCCCAACAAGCAATGGTTGCTATGATGACTGAGGTTATTGCTCTACAACCACACTTCTCAAACACTCAAGAAGTAATCGACTTCATGGATGAAGTTCGTCCTATGATGATGAATGCTTGTAAACAACCATCAACACGTTCAGTAATAGCCCAAGCAAAAAGATTGTTGACTGCATACAGAGAGCATTTTACTGGAGACGGAGAAAATGACCAAAATTCATTCAAAGGATTATCTGATGATGACCTTACAGAGTCAGATGTTTCAAGGGCTTCTGAGGCACAAAAAGAGCAAGGTCACAATCCCGAAATTGCTCCACAAAATAGATTCAAGGATATGGAAGACCAACCAAATCAAGAAGAGAAAAAAGCATCAGAGTCAAATGAAGATTCATCAGAGTCAAATGAAGATTCATCAGAGTCAGATTCAGATTCAGATGCAGAAACACAATCAGATTCAGAGTCAGATTCAGATGCAGAGTCAGATTCAGATGCAGATTCAGAGTCAGATGCAGATGGTGGACTTTCCTCGGAATCAGATTCAGATGTAGAGTCAGATGTAGAGTCAGATTCAGATTCAGATGCAGAAACACAATCAGATTCAGAGTCAGATTCAGATGCAGATTCAGAGTCAGATGCAGAGTCAGATTCAGATGCAGATTCAGAGTCAGATGGTGGACTTTCCTCGGAATTAGATTCAGATGTAGAGTCAGATTCAGATGTAGAGTCAGATTCAGATTCAGATGTAGAGTCAGATTCAGATGAGTATTGTGGAGAGAAACAACATGATGCCACTGATACACAAAATGATGATGTAGAGAAGGGAGAATTTGAGGAACACTGGTCAGAATTATTAGACTCAGTTGAAGATGATTTGATTCAAGATTCCTATGATGCAATAAATGAAGAAACTGAGTACAAAGAAGATGTTCAGCAAGCAGTGGATTCAATCGATGAGGTAAACAATATGTCAATTGATGGCGAGCATGAAATCAGAGTAATTGCTGGAACAAGAGAATTCATGAAAGACATAAATAAAGTTCAAACTCATTCTCAAGTTTACAATCAAACAGTTGCAGAAAGTAAAACATCTGTAAAGCAAATGAAGAAAGCAATAATAAACCAAATAAAAGGCACTGACCCACGTTGGAATGTTTCCCAAAAATCCGGCAGATTAAATAACAAACAAGTTTACAAAGTTCTTTCGGGAGCAAGCGATTCAAGATATGTTTTCAAAAAGAAAAACACTCCAGCAGAACCATCCGGTAATGCAATAATATTGATTGATGCATCCGGTTCAATGGGTGGCTGGGGACATACTTCCAAAGCAACTCAAGCGGCTAAAGCGGCAGTTGTATTCTCAGAAGTTTTTGCATCAGTTGGATTTGCATATGAAGTAATTGACTTTGCAACTATGGGTAATTACACTAACATGAGAGTTAGAAAATCAATGTCCAACTCTCCACTAACTAACTTAGAGAAAGCGGCAATAGCAATGCCATCTGCTGGCGGAGCAAATGCTGACGGATATGCAGTTGAGTGGTGCATGGATAGACTCAATAAATTAGGTGACAATAGAATGCTTATCGTTATCTCTGACGGAGAGCCATCAGATGGCCCTTCAAACATGTCTGCAAGCGAGCATTTAACCTCAGTGGTAGCAGGAGCAAGCAAAGGATTTGCTTGCCTTGGAATAGGCATTGGTGGCCATAGTGTTGAGAGGTATTATCCTAATGCAGTTACTTCCATTAATGTTAGCACAATTGGTAAAGAGTCACTTCCAACAATAAAGAAATTACTAAAGAAAATGTTACCAAAAGGAGGGCAATAAATATGTTACAAAATAAGTTTGACTTAGATATCAAATCCAGTTCCCTTGGAGCACAGTATGCATATGTTCCATTTTGGACTGGATTCACTTCGAGAACTCCACTAGGAGATGCTGGATTTGAATGGATGCCATTGAAAGACCTCGAAGTGATGTTTTACCAACTCCGTGATTCAGTTCCGACAGTAGACATTAGTAAACTCAGAAGACGCCATCCAATGGGTGGATGTAGTCCAGTTATTTTTTCAGATACAAACAGTGAAGTGCCTTCAAATCAAATCACAACTTTACATGGTGCAAATATTGCTCATCTTGTAAATAAAATAAATGAGCAAATGAATTACTTACATTTTGTTAGTGATAATTCTTTAGTGAAAAAATTCCTTAATCCTTCTGATTACAAAAATAAATATGGTGTTGACATCGACAACCATGTGTTACTTGAAAATGGATTTCCACAACTTCAAATTGAACAATCCCATTCTATGAATGCTAGAACATTTTCAGATTGGATGTCATATGTTTCATTAGATGATATAATTAAATTTACACCACCACATTTTGTAGGACTAATGGAAGAAATTAAATTGGGAAGATTACCTTCACTTTTTTCAGAGACTGATAACATGAGTAGGTTTGCTATGAAATATTATGGTAACGATTATTTATTTCCACAAGTTGAAGTAGATTCACTTAACAAACTTATACTAAAAATTCCATCATGGAATAAAATGATGAATGTACATGCTGACAAAAAAATATTCAATGGTTTGAATCCATACGACGACTTCATATCTTTACTTAGAAATTGTAAAAAAATATCAGATGCAATGAGTACAGAAACACATTACATTGACATAATACATGATAGAGATATTAGACATGTAGATAAATCCACATCAACATCACTTTTGTATCAAGATTCACAAGAAGTTGCAAGTATGATTGAAGCCAAATCTTCCAAGTATTGGAATAGAATAGAGGCAAGAAAATACTTTGACATGACTTCACGTTTATCAAGAACAACTTCACATCGCAATTCCAATATTACATACAAAGAAGAATTAGATTTTCTTCCTTGTGTTGCTCACTTAAAATTCCCAAAGCAAATCAATAATGAAACAATGTCATTTGAACATCCATTTTCAGTTTCACATACAAATCTACTAAAAATGTTAGAGCAACAAGGATGTATTTTAAATGCTGAACAAAGGAAAGAAATACTTTGTAATGATGATAAAATTTTACATGAATTATTTCATGTTTTACATTATGATGAAGAAGCCAAATCTTACATTTGTTCTGCTACTGGTTTGAATGCTCCAGTATTATCTCCCCTAGAATCAAGCCTTAGTAAAAAATATGGAATAAATCCAATCTCAGAAGCAACTTCATTTGAAACACAAGGAATCCTTTATGTGATTCCATTATACATGCTTGACAATGAAACTGCAACTGGAACACAGTTAAGTTTTGGAGACCATATTTTAGTGACTGGGAAAAATGATGGATTACTTTATTACACAGAAAAAGGAAATAGATTATTATCTCCAATGAGAGCAGTCCATGGAGCAAATGGAGTCTATGATATAATCATAAATGCAAATAGTTTTTCAAGACAAAAAATCCAATTGGTGGGAATTCATAAAGAAGATTCTGAAACCATAAAAATTCCACTTAGACAATTAATCGCATTGGCTATCGGAGCCAACAGGGTAACAAGCACTTACACTGTTTCCGGTACAGATGAAATATCCAACAGACCGGAGTTGCCAAATTGGATTGATACTTGGAAAGATAACAGAGGATTTTTTACTTTGGCGTTGCAAGGCCATTCCAATGTTGATAGAAGTGACCTTCTACATTGCACTAAATGCAATGCAAGGGTGATAGTTTATTTAGGACGACATACAACTAATACATCCGGCAGATGCCCATCCTGCCATGAGGAAGATGGGATTGAATTTTCTCATCTAAAAATTAAGAAAAAAGGAGATAAATAAAATGACTAAAAGAATACCAAAAACACTAAAGAAAATATTATTGAAAACTTTGTATGCCAGTAAAGATTCATTACCATCTAATGCAATTGCTGACAGATTGAACAATGACCCAAAGGTTCCACATGGAATGAAAAAATCTCCAAAACAAATTGCTTACATCGTTGGAGTTTTAGCAAGAGAATTTCCCGATGTTTTTGATATCAAACTTCTAAGTAAGAATGGAACCAATCATCATGGCAATGAGAGATTCAAAAAAGAATTCACAGTGAAAAGAGCAATGACTTTAGCAGATGCAGAAAAAGTAATGGGAGTTACAAACAAGGGAAAGAAAACTCAAGTTACAGTTATGCTTTCAGAAAAGTCAGTTGGATATATCAAAGCACATAGAAATAATGGATTATCAGCAGGACAAGTTGTTGAGGAATTAATAGTAAAAGATATTGAAAATAATGGAATGCCAATAATTGAATAATTTCCTTTCGTTTAAATCGCTTCTGAGCGTTTGTATTGATATTGGTACATGACTTACCCTCAGAAGTATGTAAATGGCAGGAATGGCCCTTTATACAAGCGGAAATCATAAAATCGGATTAAACATACTGGGTGAAGTAATGTCAATCCTAAATAGCCACGACACATTCAATATTGGTTATGCGGAGCAATCATGACTTTGTGTGGATAATCAAACAGGATTTGATTTTTGGTTTGGATTCAGATAAGAAAGAACAAATAAAAATCGAGACTGGAGGAACACATTGGAAATTTAATTTCACACAACATTCCGGTAGTGGAAAAGTCAGAATTGGAAGGGGTTGTAATTATAATCCATTGAATCTAATTCAAGATATGTTCTTCCATGTTAAAACAGGAATACAAATGCCAGTAATGGATATTGATTTTAATGATATAGATTTGTCTAGTGATTTTAAGGATGAATGGGAATGATAACTTGGACTTATTCAACTGGAAATATTTGTCACCTTGTTGGCTTCAACAAGTACATGAGAAAAATTGCTGAGATAGTGGAAGTGAAAAATGATTGGAGAATGTTTGTTGGTAAAGAAGAATACCGAGTCAAAGGAAATGGTTGTGCAGACCCAATTGAATATTTAGAAAGGATTGCTTCACCAGTTGCAAATCGCCATATCTCCGATAAAGATGAATGGGTTTTGCATTATCATTTTGACAATGGTGAGATATGGGAAGTGTATCGAGAATGAAAAGTATGCTGGCGTGGTTAGAAAGTCAAGTTTGACCCTTGAAAAACATTGATATTTGCAAAACATTGATATAGGTATGGCCTCCCATGCTCATTACATGAGCACAACTGTAACTCCACTAACAACATGGGACGTGGAAATGAAAATGGAAGAGAAAAACGCTTTCGCTCCCGATAACATGTGCCATACAACTTGTGCTCGAATCATCAATATGTTTCCAACAAGCCAAAGAGACCAATTAACTTTAGTTGAAGGAAAGGCTGACATGGGATTACATTACTGGTTAGAAGTTAATGGTGAAATCTTAGATGCTCACTATGATATAATATCCACAGACTCAAGGACTCATGTTGCTGAAAAGAAATTCAAAGGTTCATCTGTATCATTCGAGAAAGGTTCAGAGGCTTCATGGAGCCAATGGGGAACATTCAATGATGGTTCAGAAGGTTGCAGAATAACTAGAGAAGTCGATACTGATAGATTAGTCGAAATAACAGAATAATACCAACATAGAGATTAACCATAAGGAATTCAGTTTGGTTAGGGGTAGCCATGCCAAGAACAAATAATGAGAATCTTATTTTCGGGACTGAGGCAGAACGAATATCGGTTATATTAGATTCCGAACAAATGATGAAGGATACAACATCGGGTGCAGTATTCGTTGGAGATGGAAGTACACTTGGTGGACGGTCATTGGATGTTAGACCATATATCGAATTAACAACTGCACATAGTTTGACAAGAAGTGATGAAGGTAAGGTATTACAATTTAATTCCTCCAGTGCATTTGCAGTCACAATCCCACTAAATGCAACTCATGCTTTCCCAGTAGATTTAACAAGAATTCCTTTCTTAAATATCGGTGCTGGAGAAGTTACTTTTACAACTGAGGTTGGAGTTACAGTTGATTCCCCATCAGCAGTAGTTCAAGTTGGGGAAGGTGGATACCTTGTGAAGACTGGGACTAATACTTGGTTCATGTCCAAAGGTAATGTTCAAGACGCAGTTTCTCTGAATGGACTGAGTGATGTTGTAATTACATCTGTATCAAATGGTCAAGTTTTAACATATAATTCTGCTTCCGGTAAATGGAAAAATCAAGCAAATTCAGATATCACTTATGACCTATCTATACCAGTAGATACAACCAAGATTAGGTTGGCTGGTTCAGATGGAAGTAGTGATGATATTACATTAACAGGAGCAGGTGGAACAACTGTGACAAGAACATCGGGAACAGAGATTACAATTGCTGGTTTAAATGACAACACAACTTACTCTTTAGGAAGTTCAATGAGTGGAGCAAATGGAGTAATCGATTTAACTCCAAGTGTAGGGAGTGCAACCACTGTTACCTTGGGTGCTGGAAATAATATTACAATCACAGAAGCAGGTTCTACAATCACATTGAATTCTGTAAAATATACAGATGCAGAAGCAGTTCAAGCACTTGAGCAAGAAGGAGTTGTTGCTCTTACTGGAGCACTTACTGTTGCTGGTAATTTTACAGTTGATACTACAACTTTCAAAGTGGATAGTATAAACAATAGAGTTGGAATTCTAAACTCATCTCCGGCAACTGCTTTAGATGTTGGAGGAACTATCAGACAGGATGGTGCAACCACTGGTTTAGTTTATGCAGATTCAAATGGTGATTTACTAGGTGGAAGAACCATTACTGCTGGAACAGGAATGACTGTTACTAATGGAAATGCAGTTGCAGGAAACCCAGTAATAAATACAACAATTTCTCAGTACACAAATGCATTGGCAGTTTCAGCAGTTGAAGCAGAATCAACTTTGGATTTGACTGGAGTTGTATCAATCGCTCAAGGACTTACTGTTGACACCAACACCTTGGTTGTTGCCAGTGCTACCAATCGAGTTGGGATTGCCCAATCATCTCCAGCATATCCTCTCGATATAACTGGAGATTTAAATCTCACAGGTGCTTTGAGAATCAGTGGAACTCCTTTGGATTTTTCAAATCTAACTTCTTACAATGCTTCTCCAAGTGATGGTCAAGTATTGAAATGGAATGCGGCAACAAGCAAATGGATTGCTGGCTCAGATGTAAATACAAACACAACTTATGACTTATCAATTCCTACATCAACTACCAAGATTAGGTTGGCTGGCTCAGATGGCTCTAATGATGATATAACCGTCACTGGTGGGACGAATGTTACTGTTACTAGGGTATCAGCCACCGAACTCTCTTTGTCGTCTACTGCGGGCTTTGTGAAGTACACTGATGCAGAAGCAGTTTCAGCAGTAGAAGCATCGGATTTAACTTTCACAGGAACAGTAGATTTGGCTGATGGTTTAACAGTTGGAACTGGAACTCCAAAAGACATGACTGTTGATGTTACTAATAGTCGAACTGGAATAAATGTAGATGCTCCAACAGAAGCATTAGATGTTCTAGGAAATTTCAAACTAAGTGGCAATGCAGTTGTTGGTGGAAATCTAACAGTCAATGGAACAACTACGACTGTTAATACTGCAACATTATCAGTAAAAGACCCAATAATTTTTGTTGGAAATGACAATACGGCAAACTTAGTTGACCTTGGATATGTTGGTAAATATTCAGTTGGAGGAACTACATATTATTCCGGTGTTCTCCGAGATGCAAGTGCTTCAAGATTTAGAATATTTACTACAACTCAAGACTTGTCTACGGCGACAACTGTTGACCCAACAAATGCTGGGTTCACAAGTTCTGATATGACAATGGGTTCATTGATTGCAACTTCAATGAGTGGAACAACTTTGGATTTGACTGGAGCAATCACTGGTGCATCATTGACATTGAGTGGAGACATGACTGTTGACACCAACACTCTGAAAGTTAATTCTACAACAAATCGAGTTGGTATCAAAACTACAACTCCATCAGTTGAACTTGATGTAATTGGAACTGCAAAATTCAATGATATACAAATCGGAGATACTGGAGAAACCATCTCTCGACCAGTTGATAATGAACTTGCAATATCAACAGGTGGAACAGAAAGAGTGAGGATAGATTCTACTGGTAAATTTGGAATAGGAACTGACCCAACACAGGCACTTGATGTTGCAGGTTCAATAAAACAAACTGGAGTTACTTCCAAAGTAATAGTTACAGATTCAAGTGGATTATTAACTGGAGTCACAGATGGAAATAGTGGTCAAATGTTAACCACTGATGGAAGTGGTTCTTTCTCTTTCACAACTGCAACTGGGACATACACAGACTCAATGGCAATAGCGGCAGTGGAGGCAACGTCATCACTAGATTTGGCTGGAACTGCAACTGCTACTGGAAGTCTAACATTACTTCATAGTGGAAGTAATATTTATGCAGATATAATTGGGCCATTAAATAGAAGTCTCAGATTCAAATTAAGAGATAATGGAGATGTAGATGCATTCAAATTTTTAAATCTTGCAGGAACAGAATTAGTAGTTCTTCAAAGGACTGGTCATCTCGGTGTTGGGATTGCTGACCCAGCATATCATGTTGATGTTGGTGGAGATATAAATTACACAGGAACTCTTAGAAAATCGGGAGTTGCATTTGGAGCAAATAACCTAGCAGATGTAAACATAACATCTGTTGCAAATGGAAATATTTTAGTCTACAATAGTGCAACAAGTAAATGGATAAATCAAGCAAATACAGATGCCAATACAACCTATGATTTTGAAGTTTTAACAGGAACAACAAAACTCAGACTTGCTGGTTCAGATGGAACCAACGACGACATCACAATTTCCGGTGGGGCCAATGTTACTGTGACTCGAGTTTCAGCAGGTGAACTCAGTATTGCATCTGTTGACACCAACAACATCTACACACTAACCTCGGGAACTACTGGTTCAAATGCAACAATAGATTTGACGGCAAGTGGTTCGGGAAGTGGAACTCAAACTTTGACGGTTGCAGGAACTGGAGCAACTACTATTTCAGAAACTGGTTCTACTATCACAATTGCTTCTACAAATACAACTTATGATTTGACAGTTCCAAGTGGAGGGACTTCTCTTAGATTAACTGATGGAAGTAATAATGATGATGTGGCAATTTCCGGTGGTGGAGATACAACTGTAACAAGAACTTCTGCAACTGAACTAACTGTTACCACAACAAAATATACAGATGCTCAAGCAGTGTCAGCAGTTGAAGGAGAAGGTACTCTAAACCTTACTGGAATCGTCTCAGTGGCCAACGATTTGAAAATAGATACTGATACCCTATTCGTCGATGTATCAACAGATAGGGTCGGTATTAACCAAGCAACTCCATTGCACTCATTGGATGTAACTGGAACTGGTAGAATTACTGGTGAAATAAAAGGTCAATCTGCATATGGTTATACTGCTCAGACATATACTTTAGGTGATGGTAATACTGGGATTGCAAATGATTGGTTCAAAGTATGCACTTGGACTTGTAGTTCCCAATATAATAATTTCAGTGCTCAGATTAGAATCAATGGAAGAGGAAATGCAACTGAGGTATATTATGATTTATTTGTTGCGGCGGAGTTTGGAGTTGTCGATTCCACAGGCTGGTGGACTAGAAAATTAGACTTGTTTACACCAACAGGCATAGCAGATAGTGATACTTTCAAATTAATTTGTAATGATGGAGTTAGTGGCGGAGCATCTCCGACTGCTATTTTGTATTACAAAAGAGGAAGTGATTGGGATGGAAGAATCTTAACTATGATTTCTCATTACAGAGATAGTAATACAAGTTGGATTTATCAAAATACCAATGTTGGAGAAACAACTCCAACTGATGATGGTGGAACATATGATTTCACAAATGATGTTGTTGTTAAAACTCTACTAAACAATATTGACCCAATTACTTTTGGTGGTGATTTATCCGTTACTGGAACTAACAAATTAAACATTGCAGATTCCCAAATATTTGATGATGGAGATAATCTCAAAATTAGGGCTAAGAATGGTTTGCAACTCATGGCCGAATCACAATATGGTGCAATTAATATTTACACTCAAATGGGTACGTCGGGAGATTCAAATGATACACTAACTGCATCTTTTGGTTACAATGGAGATTTCAAAATTAATGGGAATGGAAATGCAGATGCGGCTTCTTTATTCTTTGTTGATTGGAGTGCAGATAAAATAGGAATTGGAACGAATGCTCCGACTAAGGATTTGCATATTTATTCAGATACAACTGCCACTATCTTAGCACAAAAAGTAGGTGGAGCACAAATGGAAATGGTATCAACTACTAACTATGGAATCATAGGAACTGCAAATGATATACCAATCCAATTCAAAGTTAATGATTTAACAAAAGCAACATTGACTTCAACTGGACGTTTAGGAATTGGAATTCCTGCTCCAGCAGTTCCATTACATGTTGGAGGTAATTCTGCATTGATGGGTAATGTCGGAATAGGAACTGCAACTCCTGTTGTTTATTCCACTAATGCTACTACTTTACAAATTGCAGATGCAACATTACCCGAACTAAGACTAACCAATGATGCAACAGGACATGCATCAAGTAGTGGTTCTTTACTGCAAGTATCGGGTTCAGACCTTTACATTTGGAATGCTGAGAATGCAAAGATGAGATTCGCCACTAACGCAACAGAGAGAATGACTATCGCGGCAGATGGTAAAGTAGGAATAGGAATTCCTGCTCCTGCGGTACAATTACATGTTGCAGGAACTGCTGACCAAAGAATAAGAGTTCAAGATACTACTGATAATTATTCAGTAACAATGTCGGGCAAATCAGATGGTTCATTCCTTTTCTTTGGCGACCAAGATTCTAGTGAAAGTTCTTTCATGACTATTGGTGCATTTAGTGGTATAAATAATTTAGATACTGAGAATAGAGACTTCCATCTATACGGAACTAATACTACAACAGGATTCTACTTTGATGAATCAGCAGGTAGATTTGGAATAGGTACTACTTCTCCTGCTTCTCCATTGCATATTAAGTCTTCAACTTCTGATGCATTATTGAAAATAGAAAGCACTAATTCTGTCAGTGGTGCAACTGCTCCCGATTTAGTTCTATTTACTAATCCTGCTGATGGAAGTGAAGACGGTGATTTCATTGGAACAATAGATTTCAAAGGACTTACTTCTACTGGTGCTGAACAATTTTATTCAAGGATAATGTCAACCATTGTGGATAATGATAATGACTCTGCTGATGGAGCATTATATTTCAAAACAATTAACAATAATGATGTCAGTGTAAATACTTATGATTTGAGAATTAGGCAGAATGAATTGAGAACTAAATATCTATTCTTTGATGGCGATGGAAGCAATTCAAATGTCCAAGCAATTAGTAATCATTTAGTATTGAAAACTAGAAGATATGACGATAACATATATCTGAAAACTGGAAGTGCATCAAGTGATTCAAATTCTGCTACAACAATGATGATAATAGATGGTGGAACTTCTACTTCTAATTCTAGTTTTATTGACTTCGCAATTCCAAGAGTTAAGATTGCTGGGGCTTATGGAAGTGGCAGTCAAGTTATGAGAATGAACAGTGCTGGAACTGGATTGGAATGGGGAACAATAAGCACTGCAACTTCTACTACAATTAACAACAATGCTAACAATAGAATCATCACTGGTTCAGATACTGCAAACACATTAGAAGGTGAATCCTTTTTTACTTTCAATGGAAATGGAACTGTTGACGTTGCAAATAATGGAAGTACGCAACTTGCGGCATTGAATATCACAACCACCAGTGGGCCATCAAGTACAACTCAGAGTCAAATAAATATTGCATCTCAAGATTACCGTGGTGCTGGAGTTTTCTACAAGAGTAGTACAGGTGGTTCATACACTCCATGGTTTGCTGGAAGAGGATATGCAAGTACAAGATTCCATATTGGTGCTCATGCAACGGCATCAGATAGGATGGCAAATAGTGCAATTGTAATTGACACAACTGGAACTGTTGGCATTGGAGTTGGAGCATCTGCACCACTTGCAATGCTTCATGTTTCATCTAATAATGGAACAACAGATGCCTTGCGAGTTGATTCTAATTTAACTGTAACTCCGACTGGAGCAGTGACTACTTCCGGCAGTGCAACTGTTGATAATATTGGGCCAAATATGAGTTGGTCAAATGTAGTCCAAGGTCAAAGAATAACTGGTACTGGAATTCCTAGTGGTGCTAAGATTCAGAGTGTGGATGCAGATGGTGGAACTCTTGGTACAACATATGGTAAAATAGTCATGACTGTCAATGCAACTGCTAGTGCAACCATCACTGATTTCACTGTAAATAAATCATCAACTCCATTCGTAGTTGCCGAGGATGGAAGAGTAGGAATTGGTACTGATACTCCGGTACTGGGAATGAGCCTAACATTGAATGGTGATAACTCTTCATATGAAGGAATAGCATACCAAGTTGATGGGTCTACAAAGTGGAAACAATCAACTGATGGTTCAGCCATGTATGTTGATTCCCAAGTTGGTGGTTTGGAATATAGTATTCGATTGAGGGGAGCAGATAATTCGTTCCCACATTATTTCCATCTCGATGCAGATAATAATGACATGAGAGTAGGTGTTGGGACCAACAGTCCGGCACATAACATCCATGTGAAAAACGCTGGAAATGCTGAACTCAAATTAGAACGTACAAGTGGAACTAGATTGAGATTACAATCCCAAGCATCTGCTGGAATTATTATGAATGAGACCAATCATAAATTGCAATTTGGTTTGAATGAATCAATCAAAGCAACTATCAATACTGATGGAAGTTTTGGACTTGGAACAACCAGTCCACTTCTTCGATTGGCGGGATTAGGAATGTCAATTAATCATGCATCACAATCTAGTTTTGAACTTCAAGTTGGTGGGGCTTCAAGGGGTGAACTTTGGGCTACTTCAAGCGAAGTAGTTTTAGGAAGTTACGGAAGTAATTTGCCATTGAAATTTAGAGTTTCAAACGTAGATAGAGTTTCAATTAATAATAGTGGAATGACTGTAAATCAGAATCTAGTTGTTGCTGGAGACCTAACTGTCAATGGAACTACAACAACCATCAACACAGAGACATTATCAGTAGAAGACCCATTGATATTCTTGGCTAAAAATAATACTGCCAATTCACTAGATATTGGATTTGCTGGAAAGTATGTTGATACTGAAACTTACTACACAGGAATATTCAGAGACGCAAGTGCTGGAACAAAAATTAGACCCGAATTTAATTTATTCACAACAACGGAAGACCTATCGACGGCAACAGTTGTAGACAAAACAAATTCCGGTTTCGCATACGGTTCTCTCAATCTTGATTACATCAAAATGGAATCACCATCTGATGCTGGTGCTCCAACACCTTCTGACATTAATTCTGTAAACATTGGAGAGAAGACGGGGCAATTACAAATCAAAACTTTACATGGAGAAATGAAGTTAGGTTCTACTGGTGCATCTTGGAATCATATAATGGGAAGCCAAGGCAAATTTTACATGAACAAACCATTGGTAGTTGATGGTACTACTGGTAGTAGTGGTTTCAGTATTTCATCATACAGTGAGGATTTCATATTTGCAACTGGAAGTGGAGCAACTAAGAGAATGACCATATCAGAATCAACTGGTTATGTAGGAATAGGAGAAACTACTCCGGCCTACAATTTAGAAGTTACAGGAAGTGGCAGTACATATGCCCAAATCACTACCGGAAATAACACAGATTATGGTGGATTATTATTTGGAGATTCGGATGCTAATGCAGTTGGTAGAATTCAATATCGTCATGCAGATAACAGGATGACATTCTACACGAATGGGTCAGAAAAGATGAGAATTACATCTGCGGGTAATGTCGGAATAGGTACTACAATTCCTGCTGAAAAATTAGAAGTTGCAGGTGATACATCGGGCAACTTAGCAATTTCTATTGACAATGACAATACGGCGGGTCTAGGAACTTTTACATTAAAAGAAAATACTGCAACTGTCGGAATATTCCAATATAGAGGAAGCACTAATGGAACTCTACCAAATACAGTTCGTGTAGGTTCTAATGTCGCAAATGGTAATCTTGCTTTGACTTACGCAGGTGGTTCTACTGGAATGTATATCAAAGGTAGTGATGGTAAAGTTGGAATAGGCACTACAATTCCTGCTACAAGTTTGCACATTATGGACAGTGGCGATGAAGATACTGTTCTAACAGTAGAGAGTAATGAAGTAGGTGGAGCCATTGCTCCTAAGATTAACTTGTATAGAAACGAAACAGGTGCTATGAATAGCCTTACAGGTGAAATTTCTTTCACTGGTAAAAACGATGCTAATCAAGTAATGAATGTCGCAAGGATAATTTCAGTTATTAGAGATGCGCGAGATGGACTTGAAGCAGGTTCTTTAGATTTTTATGCAAGTCAGACTGGAAATAATTCTTGGAATTTCCTTAGATTCTCGGGGTCAAATCAGAATATTCATTTCAATCCCGATGGTCAGAATATTCATTTCAGATACGATACAAGTCAAACTGACAATTTCTTTAGCATTAATAATGGAACACAAGTGGCTTCATTCTTAGGTAAATTAGGAGTAGGAACTAATGCACCTACTG
>TARA_R110000824_G_scaffold57546_2_pt1 | contig 56549 bp, 55 predicted proteins | sample TARA_R110000824 | Tara Oceans TARA_R110000824 (sample SAMEA4397747) | marine metagenome | biome: Polar Biome; feature: [MES] marine water layer (ENVO:01000295) within the mesopelagic zone...; material: water (ENVO:00002006), including particulate matter (ENVO:01000060) such as......
TGAATATTTTGAGATGGCTTCAAACTTTCTCAAGAATTTAGCGGATATTGCACCCACTTATATTATCCCTGGAAACCACGATGGAAACCTCCGAAACTCAAGTAGGCAGGATGCCATTACTCCAATCGTTGAGGCCCTAGAACACCCAAATCTGTGCCTCCTAAAGGCATCTGGTGAGGTCACACTGGATGATGAATTCACCCTAAATGTGCTTTCTGTTTTCGATGAAGATAATTGGCTCGAGCCCACCGATGAAGACAAGATTAATATTGCTCTTTATCATGGTTCTATCTCCGGCGTTAAAACTGATCTCGGTTGGACAATGGAATATGGAGAAAATGATATATCAATTTTTGATAAATTTGATTTTGGTTTTCTCGGAGACATACATAAAACAAATCAGATATTGGATTTAAAAGGGAGAATTCGATATCCAGGAAGTACAGTTCAACAGAATCAAGGAGAGACAAATGACAAAGGCTTATTGATATGGGATATTCATGATAAATATAAGTTCACCTGCAAACATGTTTCTTTTATAAATCCAAAGCCTTTCATTACAGTTCAGCTTTCGCCAAAAGGGCGAATTCCAAATAAAACAAAGGTTCCGGATAACGCTCGCCTTCGTTTAGTTTCTAATAATAATCTTTCATTAGATATACTAAAAAAAGCAGTTGATGTAGCCAAGGCAAAATTTAAACCAGAAAGTGTGACATTTTTAAATAGAGCATCTGGTGACAGAGCAGATATGGCCGATTCTATTAAGAACATCTTTCAGGAAAATTTACGAGACATGGCAGTCCAAAAAAGACTTATTAAAGATTATCTTAAGGATTATAATCCAAGCGATGAAGTATTAGAAAAGGTTTTGGAGCTAAATAAGAAATATAGCTCTGTTGTCGAAGAAGATGAAGAAATAGCAAGAAATATTAACTGGAGACTTAAGAGTATCGAATGGGATAATCTATTCAATTATGGTGAAAAGAATAAAATTGATTTTGAAAAATTAAATGGAGTTGTGGGAATATTTGGAAAAAACTTTTCAGGCAAATCAAGTATTATTGACAGCTTATTATATACAGTGTATAACTCCACTTCTAAAAATAATCGCAAAAATCTTCACTTGATTAACCAGACAAAAGATAACTGTCGTGGAAAAGCAGAAATTATAGTTGGTCATAATATATATGAAATTGAAAGATCTTCGGAAAAATATGAAAAAAAGCTTCATGGGAACACAACAGTTGAAGCGAAAACAGATGTAGACTTTTCTCTTCGTGATGAAGTTGTTGGAGAAAACGTTAGTCTAAATGGTTTGTCCAGAAGTGATACCGACAAAGACATAAGAAAGATGTTCGGCACGATGGATGATTTCCTTTTTACGTCGATGGCTTCGCAACTTGGGTCTCTTATGTTTATCAGCGAAGGTTCAACAAGAAGAAAAGAAATTCTTGCTAAGTTCCTCGACTTGGAAATGTTTGAGCGCAAATTCAAATTGGCAAAAGATGATGCCACTGACACTAGAGGAATGTTAAAGAGACTTGAAAACACAGAATTTGATGAGCAAATTGAAGAAGTAAGTGAAAAATTTGTTGACATTGAAAAGAATATTAAAAAGCAAGAAAATACTTGTGAAAATATAGTAGAAAAGATAGATGTATTCCAATCACAAATTAATGATATTAATGAAAGAATAAACATTATTCCAGTGGAGATAATTGACATAGATATAGTTAATAAATCTTTGGAAAACAATGAAAAAGAAAGAGATTTGTTGGCTGAAAAAAGTAAAAAGTTTGCTAGCAATATTAAAAATAATGGCGAGCTTTTGAGCAAAATTGAAAGCTTTTTAAGTGAGGATTTTAACATTGAAGAGACTAAAAATAACAAGTTAGTTGTTGTTGAAAAACAAAATCAATTAAATTTAATTTGCAATGATATCAAGGTACATGAAACTAAGTTAAAAGTTAAGGAAGGGAAAGCAGCTCTTTTGGAAGAAGTGCCTTGTGGGGAAGAATTTTCACATTGCAAATTTATTAAAGATGCTTATGGTGCTTTAAAACAGCTTGACGATGTAAAGAAAGAAATAGACAGTCTAAGAAATTCAGAATTAGAAACATCTACTGAAATTCAAGAACTAAATCCAGAAAAGATCGAAGAACATATTGAAAAACACAATAAACTTCTCGAGAAGAGAAATGAACTAAATTCTACAAACTCTTCTTTTGAGTTGGAAATCCAAAAAAATAAAACAAAAATTGTAAGTTTTAAAAAAGAGATTGAAAACTTAAATGAAAAGGTGGTAGAATATAATAAGAACAAGTTAGCAATTGAAAACTTAGAAGCATTAAATTTTGAAAAAGATAATTTTTCCAGAGCTATAATTAAAGAAAAAGAAAACTTGTCAGTATGTCAAAATAGTCTTATTGAACTTTCGAAAGAGCACGGCTCAATTGAACAGACATTAACAAATCTCGAGAATGGCAAACAGGAACTTCATGATCTTCGCGAAGAATATGCTGCTTGTGATTTATTTATGAGATGCATGCATTCCAATGGAATCGCCTATGACATTATTAAAAAGCGATTACCATATATTAATGCAGAAGTTTCAAAAGTGTTGGCCAACATTGTAGATTTTCAAGTTTTCTTTGAAGCGGAAGATAAGAAGCTTGAGATTTTTATCAAGCATCCCAAGTTTGATGCAAGACCAATTGAATTAGGATCTGGTTCAGAAAAAACAATTGCAGCGATGGCAATTCGATTAGCATTGTTAAATGTATCAAGTTTACCAAAACCAGATCTATTTATTTTAGATGAGCCTGCAACGGCTCTCGACGAAGAAAATATGGAAGGCTTCATACGAATATTAGATATGGTCAAATCGTATTTCAAAACTGTTCTTCTCATTTCTCATTTGGACACATTGAAAGATTGTGCAGATATGACAATTGAGATCGAGAAGAAGGGTAATTTCGCTTATGTTAATTATTAAGGAGGAAACATATAAAATGCAAACAGCTGAAAAATTTGTCACTAGCAAACTGTCACTAGAAGAACTTGTAGAGAAAAATACTAAATTAGAAAGGATTGCTGAACTGGCAACCCAACTTTTAGATACATATGGCGATGAGTTCGCTTCATATAATGAAAAACAATATGTTCTTGAGAAACTGGGTGAAGGTGTACAAGAATATGAGTTGTTTTTAGAAGACTATTAAAAGCTTTTAAGCCCTTTTTACATTCATGAAACTAAATATAATACGAGGAGAAATCGTATTATGTCTAAAATTAAATCATTCATGGACAGACATGTTGAAAGGTTCATAAGCAGAAAATTCTTAGCCTGGCTGACAGCAACAGGATTAGCTATCACCGGTTCCTTGACCAGTGACAATTGGGTTGCTGTCACATTAGCATATATCGGCACTCAAGCTTTGGTTGATATGGCAACGCAATGGAAGCACGGGAAAAATGAGTGAAAGATTAACAAATAACTTCCTGTTGAGAGAGTTCCGTTGTAAGGACGGTTCAGGAGTTCCGGATGAATACATGGACAACGTGAAGGAACTTGCCGAGAACCTTCAAGTGCTGAGAGAACATTTAGAAAAACCGATAAGAATCATCAGCGCTTATAGGACGCCAACGTACAATCGCAAGATCGACGGAGCCCGGCGCTCACAGCATTTGACAGCATCCGCAGCTGATATAAAAATAAAAGGAATGGAACCACAAGAAATAAAAGAGGTGGTTGAAGAGCTTGTTAAAAAAGGACTCATGAAGCAAGGCGGGATCGGTTTATATAAATCCTTTCTTCATTATGATATCAGAAATAAGAAGGTTCGTTGGTTTGGGAAGGGCGTGAAAGATGACAGAGAAGGAAGATTTTACAAGTGAATTGGATCGCTTTTAAATTTTTTGTCAAGAAGACTTGGCTTTGGCTGAAAACCTATTGGCATGCTCCAGTGGTTTTATTATATACTGTTGTTCTCTGGCTTGTTTTTAGAAAAGACAGCGCTGCAGCTATTGGAGCTTTAGAAATAAAAAGTGATAGCTATAAAAAACAAATTGATGTTATCAACAAAGTTCATGAGGCGGAGACCAAAAAGAAAGAAGAAATAAATAAAGTTTTTAATGACACCGTTGAAATAATTGAAACAGAATTAAAAAAGAAAAACGAAACTCTTGATAGAAACAAAAAGAAGAGAGTTAAAGAAATTGTTGAGGAACATTCTGATGATCCTCAAGCACTAGCAAAATTAGTTAAGGGAGCTTTTGGTTTTGATATTGCTGAATAAAATAATAGCAATCATTCTTCTTGTATCTTTTCCAATATTAACCTTTGCCAATGAGCCGCCGAAAATTAAACCAATGAACCAGGGCGAAATTGCTCCTTTCCCTGGTGTCCTTTTTAACTCAGCTGCTGTTGCGCAATCGATTGCAGAGAAAGAGTATAATACTGAACAATGTAGATTAAGAATTGGATATGTGGAACAAAAAGAAGGTGCAAAGTGCAGACTTTTGGTTACAACATCTATCGCCGAGATGAGTTTTTTAAAGCAAAAGTATGATTCAATTCTTAAGATTAAAGATGAAGAAGTCAACAGGTTTCAAAAACTTGCTTTAGAAAGGCCAAATAAAAATTCTCATTGGTGGTTTGCTGGTGGAGTTGTAACAGGCATTGTCACATCAATTGCAATTTTTTATGCGGCAGTAGAAATAAGGGAGACAAATTAAAATGTGTTTGATATGTGTTGAGTATAATAAAAATAAATTAAGATTAGATGAGGCTTGGAAAAATCTTCACGAGATGTATGAACAGATTGGCGAAGAACATACATGGGAAGTTATAGAGAAACTTTGGGAAGAAGAAAGAAACAGGGAGTAAGAAGTTGGCACGTAACAGAGTTCCATACACTCGAGCCAGAGTTCGCACGAACACTATTAAAGATCTTGAGCGCGCCTCCACCCTAAAAGCGATCAAAATTTCATCTTCTGCGGGATCCACCTTGGGAGGCTATGTTGTTATGAACCAGGGTGGATCCCACGCGGTTAAATTATCGGGTTCAATATCATCATCTGCTGGTGCTATTTTTTTAGGACCGGTTATAGCAAACAACAATCTATTAGTTTCCGGAACGTTTACTGTTAATGGAAGTACGGTCACTTTTGGAGATGCTGCAGCAGATGTTGTTACATCAACCGCACAATTTACAGCTTCACAGGGTGTTACTTCAGCTGGCATTATTACTGGCTCTGCGGCTATTAAAGGTCATTCTCTAGCAATTCAAAACGGAGTAGTAATTACCGGTTCATCAACTCATCATGGGACATTATCCTCATCCTATGGCGCAACGTTTGTTGGTAAGATTATTGCCGGCTCGATTGTTTTGAGCGGCGCCCTCGGTACCCCCGGCGCTATTTCTTGTTCCGCCGAGGTTGCAGGTCATACTCTAGCAATTCAAAACGGAGCAATTATAACTGGTTCATCAACTCATCATGGCACTTTTACTAGCACTACAGCCCTGGTGGCTCAAACTACTCTATCTGGCGCCGGCGGGATTTCTGGTCAAAGTCTAACTGCTCAAGAAAATATTACTGGATCTGCGGCCATTCAGGGTCACACTTTGGCTATTCAAAATGGAGCAATTATAACTGGTTCTTTTCATCATACTGGAGCATTCGATGTTAATGCTACAACTACTTGCGCAATAAACAATAGTAACACTTCGAATGGTGTTGTCATTGGCGCCGAAACTGACGACGTGCCAGTTTCTATTGGGCATAGCGGAGCCGGCGCCGTTGGTATTACTGCCGGCGCCGCTTCAACATGGTCAACTTCTGCAGGTGCCCTTACAATTGATGCTGCAGCTTCGACACTGACGTTAGACGGCTTTCAAGGCATCACTCTGCAAACAGGCAATACAGCCGGCGCCATGGCCGGCGGGATCATTTTAGATGCTTTGGGATCCATCACTCTTGATGTTGATGGTGGAGATGGATATACGCCCGCCGGCGCCGTTGTAGTAAAATTCGGTGGAGCACCCGGCGAGATTCGTTTCACTACTGCGGGTTCCGGCGATGGTGTTATACGGCAAAGGGTCGATGGAAAAGACTTGATCATCCAACAGTTTGATGGCAGTGAAGTTGCGCGATTTACTGATGATCTCAAGTTAAAATTTAAGGACGACGGGGATGAGTGGATTAAAGGCACCGGAGCAGACTTGGTGCTTAGTGCGGGCGCAGATATTACAATTGATAGTGCCACTTCCAAACTTGAATGGGGTTCTAATTCAGGCGAGCATATTGTTGGTGATGGTTCTAACGGTCTTACGATGGCATCCGGCGCTAAAATAATATTTGATGCCACTCAGGGTATAGATATTGATTCAGCTACCGGCGATGTGACATTTATGGATGGCGGCACTGCTCAACTTGCACTTGACATGGATACTACCAATGGAGAAATCTTCTTTCAACTCAAAGTTGATAGTGATGACCTCGTGTTTAAACAATATGATGGCAACGAAGTTATAAGAATCGCAGATGACAGAAAACTTTATTTCTATGATCAAGGCGGCGAACACATTTCATCTGATGGTACTGATATGACAATCGGGTCAGGCAATGACATTAATCTTACAGCCACAACCGATATTAACGTCCCTGCCGATGTTGGTTTGACCTTCGGCGACGACGGCGAGAAGATTGAAGGTGATGGAACTGACTTGAGTATTTCTTCTAGCGGTAATCTTAATCTCACCTCAACAGTTAACGAGGCTGCTGCAATCTACCTACGTGCAAATGCAGGAACTTCAGAGACAATTAAGATTCATGCAGATCAAGGAACCTCCGTTACTGAGGGTGCAGCTTCAGTTTCATTACTCTCTGATGCAGGTGGTGTTGAGCTACGCTCGACTGCGAACCTTGCTAATGCTATCAACATCACAAATGATGGTGGTACCACAGGCACAATCATGGTCTTCAATGATCAGGGTACTTCAGTCACTGAAGGCGCCGCATCGATTCAGTTACTTACAGATGCCGGTGGTGTTGGTATCAAGTCCACTGCGAACCTTGCTAATGCAATTTTATTAACTGCTGACGGTGGAACTAGTGAAACCATCAAGGTTCATTCGGATCAGGGCACTGGAGCTGGATCCATTACATTGCTTTCGGATGCAGGCGGCGTTTCCATAGATGGCGGAAGTACATCACATGGAGTCAAGATTGGTACTGCAACTTCTGGCACCCCAGTCTCTATTGGTCACACAACTTCTGAAACCACCATCAACGACAATCTTACTGTCACTGGAGATATGACCGTAAATGGCACAACAACAACTGTTGCAAGCACTGTTGCTACAGTAGTCGATCCGCTCATTGTTCTCGGACAAGGCAATTCCACAGTTTCTAAGGATCTTGGTCTCGTATTTATCAGAAGCAGTAACAACATGGGTATGATTTTCGATGAATCTGATGACTATTTTAAAGTTGCAGATATCGGATCTGAAGACGGCACCACCTCGGGTAATATCTCTTCTGTCACGCCAACAAACATGATGGTCGGAAAGCTTGCCATATCTCCTGTCTCAGATGGTTCAACTGCAAACTACCTAGGTCTTGCCTTTTCAGACTTTATGGCTGTCGCTGGGCAAGACTTTGTCGTTGATGCGGCTAGAGATATCATTCTGGATGCCGATGGCGCCGACGTCATGCTTAAAGACGCCGGCACACAGTATCTCAAGTTTACCAACAACAGTGGCGATGCAGAGATATATAACGGTGTTGCTGACAAGGACATCATTTTTAAGGACCTAGGCGGAAACGAAGTCTTTAGAATGGATGGCTCTGCAGAATCGCTATTGATGGCTTCTACCAATAAGATTGAATTCAATGATTCGTCACAGTTCATTCATGGTTCCTCCGCGACTGTGCTTTCCATTGGTGCAACTGATGAAGTCGACCTAACTGCCACAACATTTGATATCAATGCCGATGCTGTCATTTTAGGTGTGTCTGCAGCTGCTATTATAGCCAACGAACAACAGTTCGTCTCAGCGAGTGTGCCGGCAGGTTACAATGCTATTTTATGGGGGCCAATTCGCGTGGTCACAACGATGGCTATTGGTGCTGACTCTAATGTAAAGATTATAGACTTTGAAGATGCTTTCAAATTCAATTAAAGATACTTATATATAATACTATTTATATGTAAGACTATTTAAGGAAGAACAAATATGAGTAATTTATATGTAAACACAATTAATCCACAAAGTGGAAACGAAGTTGATATTGCAGACAACCTTTCGCTCAAATCAGATGGAGCTATTCTTAAGTTTGGTGCTAGTGAAGAAATTAGATTAACTCACGTATCCGATCACGGTTTAAATTTGAAACACACTGCAACGTCCACTGGATATCCCTCTCTTACATTCCAGACCGGCGATACGGTTGTGTCTGCAGCGGAAGCGCTTGGTTCCATTAACTTCCAGGCGCCAGATGCGACCGCAGGAGGTGACTCCCAGGAGATAGCAGCAGCTATCAGGGCTATAGCGGAGTCCACCTTCACTTCAACAGTCAACAAAGCGTATTTGAGCTTCTTGACTGGAGAGTCTGAGGCTGCAACTGAAAAAATGCGACTATTTAGTAATGGCGATCTTGGTCTTGTTCTAGACAGCGCCAAATTCGTCTTTGGTTCCAGTCAGGAAATAACTTTAACTCATGAACATAACACAGGGCTTATTTTAACGCATACCGCCACAGGAGATAACACTCCTATTAAATTAACTCTTAAGTCTGAAGAAGACGCCATCATCGACGGAGAAGTTATTGGAGCAATTGATTTCAAGGGTGGAGACTCTGACGGCACCGACGCAATTGCGGTATGTGCTGGTATTGAAGCTGTCGCGACGGATACACACGCTGCCGACAACAACGCCGCTAAGCTAAGTTTCAAAACAGCTGCATCAGAAGCTGCAGCAGAAAAAATGGCTCTTTCCAGCGCTGGAGATTTGTCTCTTGTTACTGATGGCGCCTCGATTAAGTTTGGAGCCGACAGCGACATTATTTTGACTCATGATGCTGATTCAGGCCTTACCTTGACTCAGGGAACCGACGCAACCGCTGAACCAGTGTTAACTCTTAAAACTGTGGGTGATTTGCTCAGTGGACCAACTCTCCATTTCTTACTAGATAACGGCGCTGGAGAAGACGATGAAGACACTCTCGGGACAATTACGTTCTCCGGCGACGACTCCACCAACTCAGAAACAATCTTTGCTCAAATAAAAGCACATGTTAGTGATGTAACCAACGCCGACGAAGGCGGGGGAATTCAATTTAGAGTTGCCGCCGGGGGAACAGGCGGCACATCTTCCTTGAGGGACCTTCTTAACATTGGTTACGAAGACGTTGCAAATTCTAACGCTTGTGAAGTTACTGTTAACGACTCGGGAATTGACTGTGACTTTCGCATTGAGTCTGATACCGATACATATGCTTTTTTCCTTCAAGGTAGCGATGGTAAGATTGGTATTGGAAATCCAGTCCCGGGCTCTATGCTTGAAATTAGTAAAGTCTCTGGACAACCTTCTCTTGAATTAAGCGCATGGTCTGCTACTGCCACAGCAGCTCATGCCGGCGTCCTCAAATTTCAAAAAGCTGGTACAGCAACACTCAATACTTTTACAGGCGGCGATCACACTACTGCTGGTGAAATATTAGGCCGTATTGAAGCTTATGGAGTCGATGACGACGACGGCGCCACCCTGTCTTCTTATATCGAATTCGCGAATGATGCCGTGTCAGATGCTGATTCCTCCCCCGGTAAAATTGTTTTTGCCACATCAGACGCTGATGATGCAGGCACGCCTACAGTAAGACTTACAATAGATGATGATGGCCTGTCTACATTTACTGGTGATTTGGCAGTTAACGGAGACACAACAACCTTCACATCAGCAAACTCAACTGACCCGCTTGTCGTTATTAAAAATACCACTAACGATGCCAATGGCGCCCGACTTCAGTTTGTTAAAGATAAAGGAGCAGCAGGCGCAGACGGCGATGATATTGGTGTTATTGAATTTGTTGGAGATGATGCAGCTCAAACGCAAACTACATTTGCAAAAATCGTGGCGGAGGTTTCCGAGGCAGATGACACTGACGAAGCAGGTAAATTATCATTATACGTCGCAGAAAGTGACGGAACAAACACTGCTTTGGCCGCTGGCTTAGTATTGGAAGGTGAACACGCAACTGATGGCCAAGTTGACGTAACAATTGGAGCTGGTTCTGCTTCAACCACATCAGTTGTTGGCGGCCTCACAGTGGCTGCAGCAGGCATCACTGCCACAAAAACAGCGGCAGCCCTACTTAACAACTCAGCCGGAGCTGCCGTTACCCCATCGGGCGCCGGCGGCGACTGTGCAACCCTTACAATGAATGGTATTAGATCTGGTACGGTCACAATTACTCTTGGAGGCAATTTCACAAATTCAGGCGGCGAAGCGCTTGGAATCACTGTTAACTGTGATCAAGTAACTGCGAATGATGTCATCGTCTGCAGTATGGGACAATCAGGCGCTAGCACTTCAGCGGCTAATATCGCGTATATGAACGTGTCTCCGAATCATGTTCGCGACACCGCCGCCATGACCTTCTGGGTTAACTTTGGATATGGCACTTACGATTACGATGCTGGCAATGGCTCTGAGGTGATTTTGTTGAATTGGGCATTGCTATAATAAATGACCGTCCAGAATAAAAACTTAACAAACCTTCATAATTTGCTATAATTATGAGTATGTTTGTACAAATAGGAGATTTATAACATGACAGACAAGCAAGAACAACAAATAGAAACTGCTAATCAAGCTCTTAGTATGCTAGTGCAAGGTGTTGAACTAGCTCAAAAAAGAGGAGCTTATAATCTAGAGGAGGCTGCACTTCTTTCTCAAGCGGTTAAACTATTTTCTGATGCATCGCCCTCACAGGATGAACCTGTTCAGGAAACTGAAGAAACTGAAGACAAAAGCTAATAAAGCTTTGTTATAATAATGAAAAAAAAAACAAAGATCCCAATTACATAGCAAAAGTCGAACAAGCCATTGAAAAAAAATATGGCAAGGAAGCAATAGAGCATCCACGAAGTAATTGGACAGAGGAAAAAGAGAAAAAGTACCTCGAGCAAGTTAAAGAACTTGCAGATAGGGAAAGGCAAAAAAAAGAGAAATCCGAAAAGGTTGAAAAAGACGGCTTTTTAATTAGCAAAAAACTACTTACAAAGAGAAGTAATAGGATTTGCCAAACTTGCGAAATTTATTCTTTCGATATTAAGGATGATACATTTATGAATAAATATAATTGTTGTTATAATTGCTTTATTCAATATGTTCACGGAAGAGAAGAGCGTTGGAAATCCGGCTGGAGACCAAATATAGGAGATAAATAATGGCTAGCGTATTAGATATTATAAATGGAATTTCACAAGCGGCAGCAAATGCTTATGACGGATCACATGATGAACGTTATACGGCAGATGGTGAAGCGAGAAAAGTTGGTCTTAAAAGAGAAGAAGGCGATCCAATTCTTGATTCTAGAGAAATGGATGGCTTTAATATCAAATATTATGGGAACAAAATTTGTGTTGAATATCACGGAGAAATGAAATTAAAAGAAGTCCACGATGCTAATAAATTCGAAAACGATATCAATTCCAGACTTAATGATATCTCTAAATACCTTAAGAAAGAATATAAAAAAGTAACAGGAAATGCCCTTTCACTTACAAAGGAAGGGGAATCTGACATTCTTGTTCAACATATGAGCAATATTCGTAGTTGGGTTACAGCAAAACAATTTTATAAAGTTGGCGGAATGGATGGCGTTCTAGAAGTTAATTCCGATTCAACATCAGAGGACAGACTTAACAAGGCAGTTAAGGATTGGCTCGAACTTGGTCATGGTCCCAAGCCAAAAAATGTGACAAGAAAGAAAGAGAAATAATGACGTCACGATAATGCATGTCTTACCAATTAACAAAGAGTGAAATCACAAAAGAGATCCTAAAATGTGGTAAGGATCCAGTTTATTTTATAAATAATTATTGTAAGATTTCTCACCCGATGAAAGGATTGATTCCTTTTAGGCTGTATGATTATCAAGATAGTCTTATTCAAGACTTTAATGATTATCGTTTTAATATTATTTTGAAAGCAAGGCAGCTTGGCATTTCAACAATTACTGCCGGGTACGTTGTTTGGATGATGATGTTCCACCGCGATAAAAACATTCTCGTTATGGCAACAAAATTTAGCACAGCGGGTAATCTTGTTAAAAAAGTTAAAGCAATTCTCAAACATGTTCCACTGTGGATGCAAATTGCTAAAGTTATTGTTGATAATAGAACTAGTTTCGAATTAAGTAACGGATCACAAATTAAAGCCTCTTCAACTTCTGGAGATGCCGGCCGTTCTGAGGCGTTGTCTTTGTTGGTTGTTGATGAGGCTGCTCATGTTGAGGGTCTTGAAGAGTTGTGGACCGGTCTTTATCCTACAATTTCAACTGGTGGTCGTTGTATTGCCTTGAGTACACCAAACGGTGTTGGAGGCTGGTTTTATAAAACATATGTCGATTCCGAATCCAGAAGAAACGATTTTCATCCAACAAAACTATTGTGGGATGTACACCCTGATCGTGATCAAACCTGGTTTGATAAAGAAACCAAAAATATGTCTATTCGTCAAGTAGCACAAGAATTGGAATGTAATTTTAATACTTCAGGAGAAACTGTTATACATCCGGATGATATTAAATTTATTGAACAAAATATTAAAGAACCAAAATATAGGACTGGCTTTGATAGAAATTTTTGGATTTGGGAGGAGCACAGACCAGAAAATACATATATGATAACTGCTGACGTCGCTCGCGGCGACGGGCAAGATTATTCTGTCTTTCATGTCTTTAACTTAGAAACAGCAGAAGTTGTTGCTGAGTATCAAGGAAAAGTGACTCCAGATGTCTTTTCAAATATACTTTTTGATGCTGGAAAGGAATATAACAATTGTCTATTAATTGTTGAAAATAACTCTGTTGGTTTTGCAGTCTTGGAAAAGCTTAAAGATATGGAATATCCAAACATTTATTACTCAATTAAATCTACTCACGAATATATTGATCAATTAACTGCGGAATATAAATCAAATAGTGTGGCCGGCTTTACCACTTCTTTAAAAACAAGACCAATCATTGTAGCAAAAATGGAAGAATTTATAAGGAACAAGCTAATTACAACGTACTCATCTAGACTTTATAACGAGTTCAAGACTTTTGTATGGAATAACGGAAAGGCCCAAGCAATGCGTTCAGAAAATGATGATTTAGTTATGTCTTTCGCAATTGGATGTTGGATAAAAGATACTGTATTTGTAGAAAATAAAAGAAAGATTGAACATCACAAAGCATGCTTAAATTCTATGTTTAAATCTGATAGTATTATGAATACAACTATACCTGGAATGGTAGGTTATAAACCAACAAAAAAGTCTGAAGACATCAAGACACAGCTTGAACACTTATGGCTTCTTAAAGGATAAAAAAATATAATGGCTGATAGAAACAAAAATAATCCACGCAATCCGGAGTCATCCTTATTTAAAAGATTAACTAGATTACTATCCGGCCCGATTGTTAATTATCGTAGTCAATCTGTCAGAAATGCAAAAAGAAGAAATCTAGACAAGTATAAAAGTAGATTTCAATCAGCTAGTGGCAAACAGTTTAAAAAGACGGCTTATGATCCATTTGAAAATCTTACAGCCAATATCATGGCAAATCAGAATCGTATTGAAAGATATGCTGATTTTGAACAAATGGAATATGAACCAATTATTGCTTCGGCAATGGATATATATGCTGACGAGATGACCACTTCAAGTGATTTAAAGCCTCTTTTATTAATTGATTGTCCAAATGAAGAAATAAAAATGATTCTTGATAATCTTTATCAAAACATTATTAATATTGAATTTAATCTTTTCGGTTGGTGTCGCTCCATGTGTAAATTTGGAGATCTATTTGTGTATCTTGATATTGATGATGAATTGGGTGTAAGAAGTGCCATTGGGCTCCCTAGTCAAGAAATAGAAAGAATGGAGGCCCAAGATGAAGATAACCCAAATTATGTACAATTTCAGTGGAACTCTAGTGGCCTAACATTAGAAAATTGGCAAGTTGCTCATTTTCGAATTCTTGGAAATGATAAATATGCTCCATATGGAAGTTCGGTTTTGGAAGCAGCTAGAAGAATTTGGCGTCAATTGGTTCTTTTAGAGGATGCCATGATGGCATATAGGATCGTGCGCGCCCCGGAAAGAAGAGTTTTTTATGTTGACGTTGGTAGCATTGCTCCTGAAGATGTGGAACAATTTATGCAGAAAGCAATGACTCAAATGAAACGTAATCAGGTTGTCGACGCTAACACTGGACGCGTCGATCTTCGTTATAACCCCTTGAGCATTGAAGAAGATTATTTTATTCCAGTTAGAGGGGGAGAAACAGGCACAAAGATTGAAACAGTTTCCGGAGGGTCATACACTGGCGATATTGAGGATGTTAAGTATTTAAAAGATAAGTTGTTTGCGGCTCTTAAAATCCCCCAATCATACCTTTTCCGGGGTGATGGGGCAGAAGAGGACAAAACAACTCTTGCACAAAAAGATATTCGTTTTGCAAGAACGATACAGAGATTACAAAGATCAGTTGTTACTGAATTAGAAAAAATTGGTATTGTTCACTTGTTTACTTTAGGGTTTAGAAATGAAGATTTAGTTTCATTTAAGTTGGCTCTTAACAATCCATCTCAAATTGCTTCAATGCAGGAGCTTGAAACTTGGAAAACTAAATTTGATGCTGCGACCACTGCCACTGAAGGGTTTTTCAGTAAGCGTTGGATAGCTAAACATCTGTTTAATTTGTCTGATGAAGAATTCCTTCGTAACCAAAGAGAGTTGTTTTATGATCGTAAATTTGAGGCTGCTATGGAAGCAGTTGGAGAGGAAGCAGTTGGAGAGGAAGCAGGAATGGGCGTCGGCGGATTAGAAGGTGAAGAATTAGGCGGCGAAGAATTAGGAGGTGAAGAATTAGGAGGTGAAGAATTAGGCGGCGAAGCTGGAGAAGAAGCAGTTGAAGAACCTGAAACAGCACTACTCGGCGCGCCAGGCAAACGAGATGTTAATCTTAAAATTAAAAGAAGAAAAGATGGTAAAACTACAACCTCTAAATCAAAAGGTAAATGGTATAAGGACGTCACTCGAGATGGAAGAAAAGATACAGCCAAGCTCAGCAATAACAGAGCCAAGTGGGGCTATGAAGCAACTAAAAATACGAAGAGGGGCGCCAACACAGGATTAAGTAATCTAATAAGCTTGGGTAGAGGGATAACTGAAGAAAAAGACACTACTTATAATGAAGAGCATAAATTGTTTGAAGTAAACAATCAAATCAAAAATTTGATTGCAGAACTGGAGTCAAAGAGTAATGAAACTAAAACACAACAAGAAACGTAATACAGCCTTCCTTTATGAAACGTTGATGAGAGAGTTAACGAAAACAATCGTTAACAAAAACGAAGGACAAAAAGAAAAAGTAGTTTTAATTATAAAAGAGCATTTTAGTAATAATAGCCTTCTCTTCCGCGAGCTGAAGCTTTACAACGCCTTAGATGATAGCTATGATTTAGATCCACATATAGCAGAAAAATTGATCTTCGAAGTTAAAAAAGAATATTCTAATATTAATAAGGAAAAATTATTTGTTGAACAAACTGTTTTGGTTGATAAAGTAAATAAAATACTTTCAAAATCAATTTTTTCAAATTTTGTTCCAAATTATAAAAACTTGGCAACAATTTATCAAATATTTAATAACGAAACTCCAGTTAAAAAACGAGTTCTACTTGAGCAAAATATTTTTAAAAGGATGACTTTTAAAACAAAAGAAAAAATCGAACAAATGAAGCCGATAAACAATTTAGTATATCAATCTTTTATCAAGAGATTTAATGAAAAATATTCAGACAAATTGTTAAAAGAACAGAGAACTCTTTTAAATAAATATGTAACTTCTTTTGTCGATAATGGCGTAGAATTAAAGATTTTCCTTAATGAAGAAATAGGAAGACTTAAAAAATATGTTTCCAATTCTTTAAATTCTGAAGAGGTAAAGAAAGATTCAGAAATGTTGAAGAAGACTAAAGATGTTTTAAAAATTCTTGAGGGTTTTAAAGAAGAGAAGATCAATAAAAAGCTAGTAAATAAAGTTTTACAAATTCAAAACTTGGTAGAAGAGATTAAAAATTAATGGCTATAAACATTACGATAAATAAAACAGCTGGAATACCTGAAGAGCTTCCTGTACAAGAAACCATATTTCTCAACGCCCGGGAGAGCCTTGATGGCAATGTAATGATTTTTGATCACAGAGACATAGACATTGTCATAATGTCCGAAAATAAAAAAGTACTAACTTTGGCCAAGCAACAATTTTCAGATCAAGTTTACGAAGCTCAGGATAGATTGTTTTCTTATTTAGCGAAAAAAGGTATTTTAGAACTGGGGAGTATCCAGGGTGGAAATGTGTATGGTTCCATGGAAGGCAAATTGGTGAAACCTTTGGAAGAAAAAGTAAGTTCTATTCAAGCCGCCATGTATAATATTTGGAAATTCTTAAAAGAAGAGAAAGAATATTTTGATTCATATGAATATCAAGAAGACGAAGAGATAGACTATCTAACGGATCCTGATGATGAACATTCAACAGACTTGGGAGAGGTGCCACAAGAAGAAAAGAAAGGCTCTCTTGTTCCGGGCTGGGTACGCGGACCGTATGGAATGACAACGTTCTATAGGTATTAAAATGGAATTATTATATTTTATCCTTTGCACCTATGGTTTGACGCAAATTTTGGTGTATGGTTCAATATTCGATAAAATAAGACCAGAACATCACTTCTTCCATTGTCCCATGTGTATAGGGTTTTGGACTGGTGTATTTTTAGTGGGCATAAACAGATACACTGAACTATTTACATTTGACAATAATATTGTTAATTATTTACTATTGGGATGTTTGAGTTCTGGAACTTCTTATGTCCTATGTAAACTATTTGGAGACAATGGAGTTAAACATGATATCAACGTTAAATAACACAATGCTGGGACAGAAATGGATGCTGCAGCCGGTGAGGCGTTGTTGCAAAGGATCATAACTATATGAAAATAACAAAATCACAACTTAAACAAATTATCAAAGAAGAACTTGAAAAGGTTTTAAATGAAAAGAGTTTACTCAATGAATATGGCAAGGGCGACAACGCCGAAACCTGGGCAGCATTAAAGGATTGCACCCTCAAGGCCGCCGATTCCCCCAAACGCGTCCCGGGCGCCCAAGATGGGCATTACGACCGGGACGGGAAAACCCTCAAGAAACCCCAGGAGGGATCGCAGGAACTTCTGGCAATAGATTGCATGCACAAGAAGGGATACAAGCTTAAGCGCCCACCAGGATTTAAAGGAGCGCTGGGCGTATGGGTTGCAACGCTGCGCGCTGGCCTCTATGACGAACCCACCGCGCCCGCCGGCGACCCTGAAGTTCATTCTATGAATCCACGACGCCGGAGTTCGAGACCATGGAGACCGCCGGAAAGCTGAGCCGGGGCAAACAACCAAAAAGGATCATAACTATATGTCAAAACTACTACTAAGAGAATACTATGAACTTTGTGAAGATATTGAAAAAAGGAGCTTGACTATATGAAACTAACAAAGTCACAACTTAAACAAATCATCAAAGAAGAACTTGAAAAGGTTCTGCTTTACGAGGCGACGAGTTCAGAGGATGCTGCGGAACGTATTGCGGCTTGGAATGATCCGAAAAAAGCAGGACAAGAAGTCGCGAGGCAGATCGGAGAAATGTATTACGGCAAGTTCTGGCCTGAAGAAGAAGGCGTTATCAAGAGAGTCGTTAATCCGCAAGATCTGGCACGTGCTCTCAGGGGTGAAAGCGGCGCGCTCGAGAGCCAGGTACGCAGGCCTGGCCCCGTAGAATATTACTGGGATCTGGCTCGTGGCAATCCGGCCACTGTTGATGCTTTTGCAGACGCTGTCGATCCAAAATACAGGTATGAGGGCAACACTATTGCGCAGAGCGACACTGCTATCAAATTCGCGCGCGGAGTACTTCAACATCTAGGAGAGAAAGATCTTCTTGCTAGCGCTTTAAAGGGTGTGCAAGAGCCGCCGGGAGTAGATGCCGGCCCAGGACCAGCAGGATCGGGACCGGTCGAACCTGCCGGCCCTTAAGGAACATAATATATGTCAAAATTACTACTAAGAGAATATTATGAACTTTGTGAAGGTGGCGTTTGCCAAGACTTCCTAACTGAAGGCGAAAAGAAAATGGTTAAAGAAGGTCATGTATTCCTTAGTGGTGTTATGCAGAGAGCAGACACCAGAAATGGCAACGGCCGCGTATATCCTGGAGCTATTTTAGAAAGAGAAATGAATAACTATAAGAAGCTTGTAACAGAAAGAAGAGCACTAGGAGAGCTTGATCATCCGGATGATTCGGTTATTAATCTCAAAAATGCCTCTCATCTTGTAACGGATGTTTGGTGGGATGATGGAGCGGTAATGGGTAAAATACAAGTTCTCAACACTCCTTCAGGACAAGTCTTGAGCGAGCTTGTAAACGCCGGAGTTAAACTTGGTATTTCTTCAAGAGGAATGGGATCGGTTACTGAATCTAACGGAGACACAATTGTTGAAGATGATTTTCAACTTATTTGTTTTGATATGGTTTCAGAACCTTCAACAACCGGTGCTTATATGACGCCAAGACATCTTCATGAAAATGCTGCAAAAGGCGTCTTCACAAAAGCAGATAGAATTAATCGTGCGTTGAACGATATTTTGAGAGACACATGAAAAAATCAGAACTTAAAACATTATTAAAACCAATCATCAAACAATGTGTAAAAGAAACTCTTTTTGAAGAGGGCGTTTTGTCTAATGTTATTTCTGAAGTTGTAAAAGGCTTGGTGGCGACACGACAACCAATTGTTGAACAAAAACAAAATGATGAAGAAGTGAGAAAACTACAACTGGAACAAAAACAAAAAAGAACTCAAAAATTAAACGAAACCAGAAAAGGTATGTTAGATGCCATCGGTAGAAGCTCTTATAATGGAGTTGATTTGTTTGAAGGGACGACACCAATGTCAAAAGCAGGTTCTCCGGGAGACGGAAATTCACCTCAAGGGCCCCTTACTGGCGTCGACCCCGGAGATTCAGGGGTTGATATATCCAAGTTTTTGGATAAGAAAAACGTTTGGAAGACACTTGCCGGCAGGGGGAAATAGATGAGAAAACCAATTAATGTGGAAGTGGAAGCAAAAAAAAATGAACCAATCGAAAGAACGATAAAAAGATTTTCAAAAAAAGTTAAAAAAGAGCGCATTGTTGAAGATTACCGAGAACGCATATATTATGAGAAACCATCCGAGATTAAAAGAAGGCTAAAAAAGAGAAGAAAGGCTACATTAGACAAGTTAAAAGCCAAACAGGAAACTAATTAATAAAAGAAATGTAACTAGGAGAAAATCATGGGAGTTATGGAAAATTACGCTGCTGGCATTGGAAATCAAGGATCTTATATGGTTTCCGGCCAACCATTTATAACCGGTTCTGCCGCCATGGTAAATGTCCAGGAAGACAAAATTAGTTTTCCTTTTGTAACCAAAAAATTTACTATTATTGCTTCCGGAACAATTTCTGATCCTATCATAAGAATTAGCTTTGTTTCTACAGGAAGTACGTCTAACTCGCCGTTAGTGAACAAGCATTATATTCAATTAGATGGTGATGAAGAATCTTTCACATTTAATTGCAAATGTAAAGAAGTATTTATCTCTACAATTAAGGCAAATTCTGGCTATCAACTTTATGCTGAATTAACAAGAATCGGCGCCAATCAAATGTACGCCTTAACCGGTTCAGGAATAGATACTTAGGAGTAACAAATGTCAGATTTTAAACCAAGCCCAAGTCAAACCGCCGAAGCTGTCACTTTTGGCGATACCATAAAGCAGGACAACCCTACATACGGCGGCATGACCAGAGCCACTGTAGGTGTAGCAAGTTTAACTTTACCCAGACCCAATAATACTTCTACGTATGTGGATACAACAGTTAATATTCCTGCCTTTTCTATATTGCGTTATATTTTTATAGAAAAAACGACACCCGGGGTCAACGGGAATGGTACGCTTCATCTTTCTAATTTCGCAATGCGCTACGGCGGAACCACGCCCGATGGTGATTATGATGAATATTATAACGATTGGGATGTTCCTGGCGGCAGCGATAGAGAGAATGGATATAACTTAGAAGGAGCTGCGGGAGCTAATGATTATACTGGACATCACGTTATTAACGGGGTTGTAGATGGTAAATCTGGGCGCGCCGTCTTTGACTACGACCGTGACCTCTGGCTTAAAGTTAAGGCTGTTGGAGATGCTTCTGGCGGCACTGCCCCTGTAGTTTCCTTGCTTGTGGTTTACGATACTTTTGACCTCACATAACATGAATAAGAAATCTTCGCTCAATGTTAAATATTGTAAACTAAGCAGGATAATTAGAATAACGAGATAAAATGTCATTTACTGTTCAAACATACTATTTATTTATGCATATTTTTCTAGGAGTTAATTAAATGTCAGAAATGTTAGAACAGGCTATTATTGATGCCGAAGCTTTGAAAGAAGCAGCGTTAAAAAATGCTGAATCAGCAATTATTGAAAAGTATTCTCATGAAATCAAAAAAACGATGAATTCTCTTTTGGAACAACCAGAAGATCCCGGAATGGAGCCTGAAGCTGAGCTTGGAGCTGAGCTTGGAACTGAGTTTGGAGATGAGCTTGAAGATGAGTCCGAAGGCGATCCTTTCGAAGAATTGCCCGATCTGAGTCGTGCCGACACTGATGATACTAGTTTATCTAATGCCTCAGATGGTCAAGTCGTTGATATCAATTTAACGAAATTAGCAGAAGAACTTAAATCAGAACTTCCTGATGAAGAGCTTGAAGAGTCTGCCGAAGGCGAAGAAGAAGAACTTGAAGAAAAGCGCCGATATAAAGACAGGCTCGAAGGACATCCAACCGGCCCAAATCGCGAAAGACTTGAAGAAGATCTTGATTTAGATGATTTAGACGATGATCTTTTAAACAGTATTATAGAAAAACTTACTGTTGACGTTAAAAATGTACCAACCGGCCAAGCCGGCGGAGCATCAAATGAAACTCTTGATAAAGAAAATGCAGATATCGCTCTTGCTAAAGAAGATCTTGAGGAATTAGAAGAGGATGAAGAGAAAAAAGAACTCGAAGAATCCGTAAAGAAACTCAAAAAAGATAAAAAAACTCTGCTCGAGCAGAATAAGAAATTTAAGAATATGATATTGCAGTTGAAAGAAAAAGTTGAGGAAGTCAACCTTTCAAATGCAAAATTGTTGTACACGAATCGTATTTTGGACAGTGCCTCCTTGAATGAGCGACAAAGAAATAAAATTGTCGATGCTCTATCTAATGCCGATTCAGTTGAAGAAGCAAAAGTTATTTATGAAACGCTTCAAAGCGCAGTGGGATCTTCGCGAAAACGAATTCCAAAGTCACTGAGCGAAGTTGTTCAACGTTCTTCAACAACTTTGCCTCGTCGTAACAGCGAGACAAAGACTTTAGATCCAGTCACAGATCGTTGGAAAATCTTGGCTGGTATTAATAAAGACAGGTAATAATAGGAGGATTAATAAATGTCTGTTTTAGAAAAACTCACAGAAGGTATTGTTAATAGGGATCTTCAAAAAGAAGGTAACGCATTACTTGATAAGTGGGAAAAAACTGGTCTTCTCGAAGGCCTAGAACAAGATCAACATAAAAGTAGCATGGCTCGTCTTCTAGAGAACCAGGCCAAGGAGCTTCTTCGCGAAGCATCTTCAATGGCCGCTGGTGATGTAGAAGGCTTTGCTGCTGTCGCATTCCCAATTGTGCGCCGCGTATTTGGTGGTCTTATTGCTAATGATTTAGTTTCCGTTCAACCAATGAGTCTCCCGTCAGGCCTCATTTTCTTCTTGGATTTCCAGGCTACGCCTGGTACCAATCCACGTTTGGGAATGAGTGACGATGATTCACTGTTTGGCGGCGGCGTAACCGGCCAACAAATTACTGGTGGTGTTGATCTTGGAGCGAAGGCTGCTCGCAATGCTGAAAGTGGTTTTTATGGCCTAAATAGTGGTTATTCTTCACCAACTGGTTCAAATTCACTAACTGATATCTATATCGTTGCTTCCGGCACGGTGGGTGGTGTTTGGTATATTGGTGATCAGAACCGCGTCGTGACTCAGGCGCAAGTTGATGGCTCTGGCTCAGTTGCTGCTGATATCGAGGCGCTTCTAAGGCACGATCCGGATCTCAGTGGTTCTCGGGTTGCTATTGCTGCCATTCAGACTTCTGAGATGTCGCAGCTTAACAAGGACAACCTTGTAAGCATAACCGTTTCTTCGTCTCACCTTGCAGCGACGGCCGGAGACCCGGGAATCTCCACAACTCAGCTTGGGGCACTTTCCCTAGGCGCTACGCAGGTTCGTCGACTAACTCAGTATAGTGGTAGTCACAAACCAGGTGGAAAAAACACGGCTACAATTCTTGTCGTCGCTGTCGGCACCGGTAGTCATGGGCTGGACAATCTTTCTGCTTCGCTCATGCAAGCCCCCACTGCCAAGTTCGCACAGACTGATAATTTTGGTGGCACTGCTGCTGCAGCTGCTGGCAACACAATTGGTTCTGTAGTTGGCGCCAGCTCTTGGGGCCTTGAAAATGATGCCGGTATTCCCGAGATCGACATCAAGGTTGATAGTGTGTCAGTGACCGCTGTCACTAAGAAGCTTAAGGCTAAATGGACTCCGGAGCTTGCGCAAGACCTCAACGCGTATCATAATCTTGATGCCGAGGTTGAGCTTACTGGCATTCTCTCTGAGCAAATTGCTCTTGAGATTGACCGTGAGATTCTTGAGGATCTCATGAAGGGCGCTACTGCTAGCACTCTTTATTGGTCACGCCATCCTGGTAAGTTCGTAAACCGCACAACTGGTGCTGAAATTGGAGCCGACACTGTCGCTCCTGACTTCACCGGTACTGTGTCTGAATGGTATGAAACCCTTTGCGAAACCATCAATGATGTTTCCGCTCAGATTCACCGTAAGACACTTCGCGGTGGTGCTAACTTCGTAGTTTGCAGCCCCGAGGTCGCTAATGTCCTCGAGTTCACTTCTGGTTTCCGTGCTGATGTAACGGGAGACAATGACAGAGGTACTGTTGGTGCTGTGAAGACTGGTAGTCTTAGCAAGAAATGGGATGTATACGTAGATCCTTACTTCCCCAGGAACGTTGTTCTTGTTGGTCGTAAAGGTGGCTCGTTCCTTGAGAGCGGCTATGTATATGCTCCATATGTGCCTCTCCAGGTAACACCTACTATCTTTGGTATTGAAGACTTCGTGCCCCGTAAGGGCGTGATGACTCGCTATGCCAAGAAGATGGTGCGTCCTGATATGTACGGCCTTGTCGTCGTGCAAAATTTAGTTTAATCTAACTTCCCTTTAGGGGTCTAGATTACTAAGATCACACTAAGCCCCGGGCATTTGCCCGGGGCTTTTTTGTATCAAATAATTATTGGTGCGAAACGTCATTTTGTGACTATTTATATCAATAACATCGTATGACCAAGCGCTTTGAATTCATATGATGTGAATGCATTCACTTACAAGGAGATATAAAAAAATGGGTTCAAAAAGAGCAGTTAATTTACTAAGAAGATTAGGAGGCGAGTTTAGAGTCGAAAACGCCAGTCTTAGATTAGATCAGCAAGTTGTCAAAGTGACAGCCACTACGACACTTTTGGCGAAAGACTCAGGCAAGCTTCACATTATTGGCCCTTTAAATGCGGGTCTGGCAGCTGATACTATTGTCACACTTCCAACTGCTGAAAATGGTCTCGTATACGAGTTTCACTTTGTTGGAGGCGCAGCTGACGCACAAGATTTTCAACTTAATACCGGCGCAGATGCCAACTTTTATATTGGTGGTATTTTCCAGCATGATATTGGCAACGAGGACGGCGCGGCATATCACCCTAATCTTAGTTCAAATTCGAGGATCAATTTTCTTACACCAGATGCTGGTACATGGGCAAAGGTTCTTTGTGACGGCACCAACTGGTTTATTAACGCATGGCTTTCCTCTGCTACCAATACCGGTATCACGTTCGCTGATCAATAAGAACAACAAGAATAATTACTATAATTTATAAGGAGACAAAAAATGAGTTCAAAAAGATCAATAAATGTATTGAAAAAATTAGCAGGCGAGCTTAGAGTTAGAAATGCCAGTCTTAGATTAGATCAGCAAGTTGTCAAAGTGACAGCCACAACCACACTTCTTGCTAAAGATTCAGGAAAGGTTCATATTGTTGGACCTTTGGCAGCAGGTTTGGCCGCTGATACTATTATCACACTTCCAGATGCGGAAGATGGATTATACTATGAGTTCCATTATGTTGGCGGTGCTGCGGACGCGCAGGACTTTCAACTTAATACCGGCTCAGATACCAATTATTGGATTGGTGGCATCTTCCAGCATGATATTGGCGGCGATGATGGTGTGTCATATCACCCTAATCTTAGTTCAAACTCAAGAATCAACTTTCTTACACCAGATGCTAGTACGTATGCAAAATGTTTTTGCGACGGAACCAATTGGTTTATCGAAGCACGCTTGAATTCTGCTACCGATACCGGTATCACGTTTGCCGATCAGTAAGATCAATTTTCAATAATTTTCATAATTATGCCCCCGCCCCTAAAAAGGCGGGGGCTTTCTTTTAATGGCAAACTATTTAGTGTGTATAGGAGAACCTAATGAATGGCAGCCCCAACTTTAACCCCATCAAGTACGACGAGCGCAATAAGGCTACCGATAACAGGCACTTCCACTCATGTAGCGTCAGTCGTTCCCTTTGGAATATATACTTCTTCGGCTGACTTCCTTGCCGGAGCAGCTGATCAAGTTGCATACACTTATAAAAAACTTGGCGGAGATGTATTAGATATTGAATTATCAGCTTCTAATGTATATGCCGCTTACGAAGAATCTGTTTTAGAATATTCTTATATCGTCAATATACATCAAGGTAAAAATGTCCTTGGAAGTGTGCTGGGCGATGCTACTGGAACTTTCGACCACAATGGGCAATTAAAAACCGAAGGAAATTCTCTCTCTTCCAGCCTAACAGCAGGTTCAAATGTTGATGGAGAATATGTACATGCCCGGGCCGGCGTTTCGTTAAAATTGCCTAGGTTTCGTTTCGCTTATTCTAAAAGAATTGCCAAAGGAATTGGTTCCGAAATTGGTATCGGAGGGGATAAAACTGAATATTCAGCATCTTTTAGCACGGAAGTGGACAAACAGGATTATGATCTTCAATCTGTTATTTATTCCGCTTCTGTAGATTCTGATAACACTGGTTATCCATTTTATAACAAAGTTGGAAAGAACAAAATTAATATAACGCAAGTTTACTATAAAACTCCTCAAGCAATGTGGAGATTCTATGGATATTATGGTGGATTAAACACAGTTGGCAATTTGCAAAATTATGGCCAATGGGCAGACGACTCACAATTTCAAATTATTCCAGCTTGGCATAATAAACTACAAGCAATGAGTTTTGAGGACTCAATATACACAAGAAATTCTCATTATTCATATGAAATAAAGAACAACAGATTGAGAATATATCCACACTCAACAGCAATTACGGCCACAAAAATGTGGATTAGGTTTACGGTGGATGAGGATGCATGGGAAGAAGAAGCTGATCGGGCAAGAGGAAATGATGGAATAAACAACCTAAATACAGTTCCGTTTGCTAATATACCGTTCTCCAGTATAAACTCTATTGGAAAACAATGGATTAGAAGATTTGCTTTTGCGCTAACAAAGGAAATGTTAGGACAAGTTCGTGGTAAATTTGGAACGATACCAATACCAGGAGAAAGCGTAACTCTTAATGGGGAAGCTTTGATAAATCAAGCAAAAGATGAACAGGAAAAATTAAGAGAAGAACTTAAGACTGTTTTAGATGAATTAACTTATACTAAATTAGCAGAGAACGACGCAAATGTGTTAGAACATGTTCAAAATGCTGAACAGAAGATCCCTATGGGTATATTTGTAGGATAAAATAAACAATGTCAGAAGCCAATAAATGGAAACAACCAGCTCAGCCACCACCGCCGCTGTTTGTTGGGAAAAAAGAGAAAGATCTCGTTAAACAAGTTAACGACGAACTTATCGAAAGAGTAATAGGGCAACAAGTATTGTATTATCCTATAAGTGTTGAACACACAGACTTTCATTCTCTTTACGGAGAAGCTATAAATAAAACATTTTTGCCGCCAATTCGCGTTTACGCGCTAGTTGATTGGGAAGGAATGGAAACTTCATGGTTAAGTGATATTGGAATTGATAGACAAAGTTCAATAAATATACATTTTCATAAAAGAAGATTAACTGAGGATCAAAATTTGTATGTGAGGATTGGGGACTTCGTTTTGTATGGTGATATTTATTATGAAATTGTAACTCTAAATGAGCCGAAACAACTTTTTGGTCAAATAGATAGCAGGATGGAAATTTCTGCTAAATGTATTCGTGCTCGCGAGGGTCTGTTTGATGCCACCTGATTATAAATATACCGGAGTTGACGATCCTAGCATAATTGAAGAAAGAATAGTTATGCCGTCCACTTTAGAAACTATAGATAAGGCCATGTTCGACTATATTGATGATGAATTAAACATATTTACCACAACAAACAAAGGTTGGAAAAAGGTACCTGTTGTTTGGCTTTCTGCTGAACGTGCTCACCAAATTAAAAGTAATAAAGACTTGAGAGACATGTCTGGTTCCTTCGTGTTGCCGGCTATAACTGTCAATAGATCTTCTGTAGTCAAAGATCCTGCTAGAAAGGGAATATTTTTTGGGAACGTGCCTCCAATCACGGACAGAAAGGGCGGATCTATAACAATTGCAAGAAGAATTAATCAAGACAAAACACAAAAATTTGCCAATGCTGATTCTAACAGAGCGCATAGGCAAGGCACTTTTCCTAGAAAAAATAAGAAGGTTGTATATCAATCCATGTCAATTCCCATGCCTGTTTATGTGGATATAACTTATAAAATTGTTTTGAGAACCGAATATCAACAACAAATGAATGAAATGGTAACTCCATTTATTACAAAAACCGGAGGCATAAATTATTTCCTTTTGAAGAAAGACGAACATAGATTTGAAAGTTTTATACAGCAAGAGTTCGCGCAAGACAATAATGTTTCATCGCTCGAAGCGGACGAAAGAAAGTACCAAACTTCAATTGATATAAAAGTTCTCGGCTACTTGATAGGCGAGGATAAAAATCAAGAAAAGCCAAAAATTGTCATTAGGGAAAATGCGGTTCAAGTTAGATTTCCTAGAGAACGAGTTATTTCTGGAGACATACCGGAACACATCGATAAGAGGGGATTTTATCGAGATTAAGAAGGACTTTCAGTTTTCAACTAACTATTTATTAAAGAATTGATTTTTTATGTTTACGTAAAGGAGATCGTAGAATATGACAGCCAAGAAATTTAAGTTTGTTTCACCGGGTATTTTTATTGATGAAATTGACAACTCACAATTACCTAATCAAGGCGCCGCAATAGGCCCAGTAGTTATTGGACGTTTGGAACGCGGCCCCGCAATGCGGCCCGTACATGTCAACTCTTTTTCAGAGTTTGTTGAAATGTTTGGAAACCCAATGCCAGGTGGCTCGGGTGGTGATGTTTGGAGAGACGGAAATTATACAGCTCCCACGTATGCGGGATACGCTGCTCAAGCTTGGCTAAGAAACAACAGCCCGTTAAATGTTGTAAGACTACTTGGCGTTCAACATTCAAAAGCTTCTGGCAACGGCGTAGCTGGATGGGATATGGGCGATGTAGCAAAAACAAAAGCGTCCGGTAAAGGCGGAGCTTACGGGTTGTTTCTTACGGATGCCTATACTAATGATATGGTATCCGAAGGAGGCATGGTTACAGGAGCCCTTGCAGCAGTTTGGTATCTTAATAGATACACATCTATCGAACTTTCTGGCACCGCTCCATTTTCCGGATCCGTCGCAATAACTGGAACAGCTACTTTTATCGCTACCGGTTCAGGAGGCTCTCACGAATTTACAGCTCTTATTAGAAGTGGGACCGCTGTGCAAGCCGGCGGAAACATGAGCGCTGGTCACTCTTCAGCAGTAGAAAAAGTTGTATTCAATTTCAATAGAAATAGTCAAAACTATATTAGAAGAGTTTTTAATACCAACCCAACATTGGTCAACACTACAACCACACAAGCCGGCGCCGCGAAAGGATATTTTTTGGGCCAAACTTATGATCAATTTATTGAAGACATGTTCAAAAATGGAACAGTAAGCGAAGGCATCCTTATGGGTCTTTCTAGTAGAACAAACGACCAAGAATATGCCGGCAATGGACAAGGTATGGCAAATGGCGGAACTGGATGGTTTATTTCACAAGATCTTGGCAACGCAAACGCTTATAGTCCCGAGAGCATGCAAAAATTGTTCAGACTCAGAACTCTAGACGGCGGCGAATGGGCGCAGAATAATCTTAAAGTGTCGATTCAGGAAGTTATACCATCTTCTAATGATAGCGATCCATATGGATCGTTTACTGTTGTTCTTCGTAAAATGAATGATACTGATAATGCGCCAGCGTTCGTTGAAGTATTCTCAAATTGCACTATGAACCCAAATTCAACAAATTATGTCGCAAGGAAGATTGGAGACAAATTTAGAACTTGGGACGAGGACATTAAAGCTTATAAAGAGTTTGGAAAATATACAAATATTTCAAGATTTATGTATGTTGAAATGAATGAGGACGTAGACGCCGGCGTAACAGATCCAAGATATATACCTGTTGGCGTTTATGGCCACAAGAGACCCAAATCAGTCTTAAGTCTCAGCGGAAGTGGTCACTCTGGGGTCAACGTAGGTAGCAACAACTTACAAATCGATATCGGCAGCGCTACTACTATTGGCTCGAATATCGCCAGCGTTGGCGCGAATGCTTTCCTAAAAGGCGGCCAGGATGAGATATTGTTAGCTCCAGATCATGGTTCTTGGTATATGTCTAATCTGACCGGGACTATAGGCGTAGATCTCCACGGCGGTACTAATTTCACAGCTTCCTTCTATTGGCCAACTGTTGCTTTTAGAGAGTCTGGTCTTCAGGGAAAATTGACTTCACCAAGAAGGGCTTATTGGGGCCCGACTACATATCAAAGTGGCACCACAAAGTTTGATCCTAGTGTTCGTGAACCTCTTCGCGCCCTTCCAGAAGCTTTAGGAGCATTTTCTACGGGTGTTGGACCTTCTTCAGAAGATTCAACTTATACTGAAGATGCGTGGATCTTCACTCTTGAAGATTTGAGTGGAAGCGACACCGGCCATGGCGCACATTACCTATCTGCTAGCCGCCGAGCTGGGACTTCGATTACCGCTGTAAATGATCTTAACACTCTTCTGGAAACTAAGAGGTTTAACAAGTTTACGACATTTTTCGCTCATGGATTTGATGGTGTTGATATTACGGAGAAGGAACCGTTCAGAAATTCTGGCCTTGCTGGAACAGAAGATAACAACTATGCTTATCATTCGGTTCATAGAGCAATTGATGCCCTTCATGACGCTGAAGTAGTTGAGTATAATCTGGCTACAATGCCTGGTTTGACAAACACAGCCCTTACTGAACATTTGATTCATACGTGTGAGGATCGAGGCGATGCTCTAGCAATTATTGACCTGGAAAATGATTATGTGCCGAGTACTGAAAATCTTTCGTCTGAATCAACTAGACGTGGTTCTGTCGATTCGGCTGTAAGTTCTTTGAGAAACAGAAACATTAACAGTAGCTATGGATGTGCTTATTACCCATGGGTACAGGTTAGAGATTCGTTCACTAGCGCTATTGTTTGGATGCCACCGTCTGTTGTAGCTTTAGGTACAATGTCCTTCAGTGAGACACAAAGAGCGCTTTGGTTCGCTCCAGCTGGATTCACGAGAGGTGGACTGACAATGGGCTCTTCCGGGCTTAACGTTGTAGGCGTCCGCCAGCATCTTACTTCACAAGACAGAGATAGACTTTACGCAGCTAACGTTAATCCAATCGCGTCATTCCCAGCTGAAGGAATTGTAATTTTTGGACAAAAGACGCTTCAAGTAACGCCTTCTGCTCTTGATAGAATTAATGTTCGTAGATTACTCATCTTCACGAAAAAGGAAGTATCAAGACTCGCAGCAACAACGTTGTTCGAACAGAACGTTCGTACCACTTGGAACGCTTTCAGTTCTCAAGTCGAAACTTTCCTTAACGATATTAAAGCTGGATTTGGTTTGATGGATTTCAAGGTTGTGCTCGATGAAACGACTACAACTCCCGAAATGATTGATAGAAATATCATGTATGCCAAAGTTTTTCTGAAGCCGGCTAGAGCGATTGAATTTATTGCTCTTGATTTTGTCATAACTGATAGTGGAGCGTCTTTCGCTGATTAATAAAAAAGGAAACAAATCTTAAATTATTTACTATTTAAGATATACTAAGGAGACAGTAAAAAATGGCAGATAAATTTTGGGCAAATAGCGCGTTAGAACCAAAAAGAAAACATAGATGGCTTCTGTACTTGGGAGGTACGGATATTCCCGTCTTCGTTATTAAGACGGTTAAGAAGCCTGGATTTACAATTAACCCAGCAGAACACCAATTTTTTGGTCATAAGTTTTACTATCCTGGTAATGTTACTTGGGATCCAGTTGACGTAACTTTAGTTGATCCAGTTGATCCTAACGTTTCCAAGCAGCTTATGAAAGCTTTGCAAAGAAGCGGTTATGAAACTCCAGATGTTACCGAAGGCGGCGCGGCCTTTACAACTTCTAAACTTAACGCTACGAAAGTTTTAAACGGTCAAGTTAAGTTGGAACAATTAGGTCCTGATAATGATCCAATCGAAACTTTCAAGCTGTGGAACCCATGGATTACGTCAGTTAAGTTTGGGGATTTGGATTACACTAGTGACGATATGGTAGAAATCACTATGACAATTCAATACGACTACGCAACACTTTAAATGAGGTAAATAATGTCAGCTAGAAATAATGAGGAACGTCTGGGAATTAAGAATCCGGATGCGGACGCTCCTATTGAGAAACTAAGCGAAAGCGATAGCTTTTCCTTTGTTACCCCCACTGAATTTGTGGACTTACCGTCTAAAGGTAAATTTTATCCGGAAGGGCATCCTCTGAATGGTGCCGAATCAGTAGAAATACGTTATATGACGGCAAAAGATGAAGATATTTTAACTTCGCAGACCCTTTTGAAAAAAGGTATTGCGATTGAACGATTATTACAGAATATAATTGTTGATAAAAGTATTAGAATCGATGAACTTCTTGTTGGCGATAAGAATGCTCTAATTGTAGCAACCAGAATTACTGGATATGGGGAAGATTATGATATCAACATTACATGCCCGGTTTGTAATGCGTCTAATCCACACACAGTTAATTTATCTGAGTTGAAAACAAGTTATGTGGATGATGATTTATTAACAGAGTTCAATATAGATAAAACAGACAATAACACATTTGTTATTACATTGCCGAAATCTAAAGTTAACGTTGAGGTTCGATTATTAAATGGAAGAGACGAGAGACAATTAATGGTCAAAAGCGAACAACGAAAAAAACATAAATTATTAGAAGCTGTATTGACAGATCAGTTTAAATCTTTTATTGTGTCAGTAAATGGCAACGATCAAGAAAAAACTGTTTCTTCTTTCATCGACAACATGCCGGCTTATGATTCAAGATACTTAAGAAATATATACACAAACATCACACCAAATATTGAAATGCAAGAGTATTTTTCTTGCTTAGAATGTGGCAATACTACGGAGGTTGATGTACCTTTTACGGTACAGTTTTTTTGGCCTAAGTGATGATTATATAGAGCATGTATACGAAACCTTTTTCTTTTTAAAATATCATGGTGGCTGGAGCTTCACCGAAGCCTATAATTTACCAGTCAAAGTTCGAAACTGGTTTGCTAAAAGGTTAGTTACTCAGCTTGAGAGTGAGCAAAAACAAACAGAAAATTCTAGATCTGGCCGTTAATTGATCAATAATTTTAGTTTCGTAAGACTATTTATTCTGGAAAGGTTTAAGACAATCTTTATAAGGAACAGTTCCAATGGCTGATGACATACGCCCAATCACTCCAGAAGACATGGCAAACAAAGAAAAATGGCTCCGTCTTGCTACACAAACCCTGAACGTTCAAGAAAGGGCTCTCGCTAAACTCAAAGAACAACGTATAGCTGGAGATATAACAATTGAACAATATGATAAACAAATACAGCTACAACAAGATTTTCTTAGCCTGAGTGACGAAGAAACCTCCTCCCTTTTAAAAGAGATAAAACTCCGAAAACTTAAAATCGATCTTTTGAAACAAGAGGCAGCCCTTTTTGATGATTCTATCAAAGATTTAGATTCATATACTGGCAAAATAACCAAAGCCCTTGGTCTTAGTGGGCAGCTTAGCGATACTTTTTCGGGCGGCTGGGTTAATGCTGGCTTTGCTCTCGTCGGTTTCGCGAAAAAATTGAAGGCCGCAAATGCCGAGGTAGATTCGACTGCAGTAAAACTTAAAATGGCTCAGAAAGCAGCCATGGGACTATCCAAAGCTGGTGACGCATTCGCCGGCGCCTTTATAGGTCGATTTGAAAGCGTAGTCAAAGACGCTGATAAGATGCGCTCAGAATTTTATAAAAATACACAAGCCAGTGAAGAAATGGGCGCTGTTATGGTGGGAGTATCAGAAAAACTACAACACATGGGTCTTGATTTTGGACAGGCTGGAGAGGCAGTTCAAAAGTTGCGTCAGAATTCCACTGCATTCAAACATGCTAATGAAGATATGCAAAAATCGATGGCAGTAACTGTAGGTGTTTTACAGCAGGCCGGCGTTTCAGGTGAAACATCTGTCAAAACTTTTGATGTTTTAACTAAGGTTTTGGGTCGCGACATACCTTCTGCGACAAAAAGTTTGGCCAAATTTGGCAGCATAGCAGAATCTCTAGATATGTCTATGGAAGATTTTTCGAAATCATTCGTTGATGCCTCAAAGAAATTAGCATATAATGGCCCCAAGATGGAAAAGGTGTTTATTGGCCTTCAATCACAAGCATATGCGACTGGCGTTTCAATGAGCAGTTTACTTGACATTGCTGGCCAATTTGATACATTTGAAGGATCAGCTCAAGCTGTTTCGAAATTAAATGGTATATTGGGTGGTCCGTATTTGAACAGTATTGAAATGGTGTACATGTCAGAAGAAAAAAGAATTGAAGCTATGCGTGATTCTATCACAATGTCTGGAAAACAATGGTCTAGTATGAGCAAGTTTGAAAAAATGGCAGTTATGAGTGCCGCTGGGGTCAAAGATTTGGAAGAAGCTAATAGATTATTTGGCACGTCAACAGAAGAATATGAAAAAGCAGAAGCAAAGGCCAAAGCTGCAGCTGAACAACAAAAGAAATTTGAGGAAACTGCTCTGAAGGCTACACAGATTACGGAAAAATTTAAGCATGCCATGAACGGCCTTGTCATCGCATTTGGTCCTGCTTTGAATATGGTAGTCGATCTTGTTGAAGGTTTCTCTAACTGGGTTAAGAATCTGAGCGAGTTGGAAAAGAAGTGGGTTTTCTTTGGTGCAATTTTTCTTGGCCTTGGGGCTAAGATTGTTGGAATGTGGATCGCCATGGCGTTTCAAGCCAAGCTAGCGGCCATCGCCGCCGGCGAAGCCGGCATAGCTACAGCCGCCGCCGGCAAAACGGGTGCCGGAGGGCTAGGTATGCTCAAAACAGGTTGGATCATTTTGAAACATGTCATGACCGGCCTCGGTAGTATGATCGTTGGAATCGGTTCCTCAATCGCGACCATGGCCGGCTCCGCCGTAACTGCCCTCGGCGCCATAACTGCGCCTGTTTGGGGATTAATTGCACTTGTTGTTATCGCCGGCACCGCAATATGGTATTTCTGGGATGAAATTAAGGCAGGTTTCACTGCCGGCTGGGCCTGGGTTAAAAAAGGGTGGGACACCTTTGTAGGATATCTATCCTTCGACAATGTCGTCGACGCTGTTGCAGACACTTTTCAAGATATCGCGGACTTCCTCCCGGGATCTGCTGTAAAAGTTGGACCACTGATGCATTTAGAAGAAAAAGGTGCAGCTATATCCGAACAGCTTTCTAAAGGTGTCGCAAAAGGAGTTAAAGTCAAAATAGTTCCTCAGATGGAGAAAGTGGCGGAGGACCAATTATCATTCCATGAAAAATTCGCACCCGCCCATATCATCGACGGCGGCTCGAGCTATGCTGAAGGTGCGAAAGATACAACAAAGACTGCTTTAACCCCCACAAGAACTCAAACTCAGTCACAGCGACCTGTTCAGCTCGTTATAGATTATAAGGGAGTGAAGAGGCTCCTAGGAGAGATTCAGGGAGAATTGTTAGAAGATAACATTGGACTTAGACTAGCATAAGGATAAAATTAAAATGGCAGAAAGAAATCATAGTATTGTCGCCGCTGATGCTCTTGCTAATAATCATCAACTTTTTATTGACATACACCACATCAACAGCAACAAGGGAGTAAAGTTTAAAGCATTCTTGACAAGTTATTCGGAAGCAATAAATACATCATATGATGTTCAACATTTTGTAATGAATCAAGAGCCAATCCGAAAACTCAAAAGTACAATGAGACAGATCAACATCGGCTGGGATAATCCTGCTGCTTCCGGAGCGGAAGCAGAAGAAAATTTAGGCAAGGTTTCAATGCTAGCAAACATGTTTTATCCTGAACAAGTTAGGCAAGGGGAACTTTATATCCCTAAAGTTGGCGGCAGTCCTATATTTAAAATGAGGTTAATGAACTTTATTAGAAGTCCAATAAATGATAAAGCTGCAGTTGGTGGTTATTCTTCAGCAAAAAAAAGCGGCCTTTTAGGATATATAGATGGGTTTACTTGGGAATTTGATAATGATGCCGGCTTCTTTTTACTTGGGGGTGGTAGATCTTTGCCAAAGAACATTAGGGCATCATTTACCTATTATCCTGTCCATGAAAAAAGTCCAGCGTGGCTCGACGGAGAAATGGAAGGATACAAAGGATATCCTTATCCGGAAGGAGTTATCGCATATGAAAATGCTGATAGGGAAAAAAGGGGATATTCAAGTAGACCCTCCGCGATGGCAGTCCTAGCTGATATGCCTTCTAACGTTCAAGAGAGTCAAAGACGGACTTTGTTAAAAGCCGGCGGCGGCGGGTCAGCTGCGCTGCGCGGTGGTGGCCTAAGAATCACAACATCAAAATGAGGATGATATAAAATGACTTCCAGATATGATAACAGGACAATTAGTATTAATAATAATAGGATGTATAAAGAACAATTCCTTAATAGAAAGATTAGCCGCATAAGACAATTTAGATCATCAGCTATTAGATATCCAACTCCGGAAGAAATGGGAGAATTTGCTATTATAACACATGTGTGGTCGCTTGGAGATAGATTTTTTAAATTGTCGAATCACTATTATGGAGATCCAAAAGTGTGGTGGGTTATACCATGGTTTAATCAAAAGATTCTGGAATCTGACTTCGTACTTGGCGATACTGTTCTCGTACCACAGCCTTTGGAAGAAGCATTGACTTATTTTAATTTGTGAGAACATGATATATGGCGGATGTAACAACAGAATCAAGTAAAAGAATACCTGCTCATGCTGAACAGTGTTTTCTTGTAGAAAATCTTGACAGATTTACCTTAAAAAAGGGAACCACTCTTACACAAGACTATTCACATATTGGCCTTGTGAACCCAATTGAGAGTGATTCAGTTATTTTCCTTAATAAAATACGTGGCCTAGGAGCACCCGGTCAAAGATTATTTGAAAATTTACCGAAAAGTATCGCTGGTGATATACAACCGTATATTAAATTATATAAAGTAATACCATTTAAAGCAGGACAGTCCAATTCTTTTAAAGACATGACTGTCAATCTTCCGTTTAATAATCTTAGTTTTGATCCCACGCAAATAACCGCCGCAGCCTCTAATAAGAAATTAGGGGTGGCATTTAGATCGTTTTCTTTTGACTTCGAAGGAAAAAGGCCTGTCGAAGTCGACGCGTATGTAAGGTGTAGTTTAAGATTATATTTTGAATCTCCAGAAGCTTTACTTCATAGATATGGAACCGCGCCACGCGCCGTCGCCTTTTCAGATTTAATTGCAAGGCCTTTTATTGCCACCAATGCCATGTCGCATGATCATCTTGAATATGATGATAAATATTTTAGAATTAAAATGGTTATTGGATATGTTCCTCCTTCTGTTCAGCGCTTGACAGAGGCCTACAGATTATCAAGAGTTAGTGATCCGAAGGGTAAAGCAGAAGCGTTAATCACCGCTCTAAGGAATAGTAAATTTGAGTTATTTTTAACATTATTAAAACACACCGTCACGCCTAGATTTGATTCTCCCGATGGTGGTTATGAATTGAGTATTGAATACATTGGATCACTTGAAACTACATTTCGTTCTAAAAGTGCAGATATTTTAGCTCATCCAACCGATGCCAAAATGGTCGCCCAGCTCCGCGCATGGGAATTAATGTTAGCCAGGAAAAGGCAGGAGGCTTTTGCCGGAATCGGCGTTGAGACTAGGGCTAAAATTGAAGCAATTGCCGGAAGGGGAGATTTCAATGAAGAAGTTGACAAGGAATATCAGACTCAAAAGGACGAAACTTTAGACACAGTCCGCGAAGGTGGAGGTAAACTTACTACAACATTTTTGGATTGGCTAGGCATCGTAGACACTAAGAGCGGCGCAGAAGCGATGGGAGAGATGGCCAAACTAGCCTCCACTGGTAACGAAGATATAAAAGCAAAAGTTCTCACAGAAAGGCTGGGCGTCACACTTCTGCCCAACAACCACAAAAATGCAACTGATTATTTGCAATGGCGAGGTTTGTTCGCGACATACAAAAGCAAAGTCGGCCCGGTCGTCAAGTTAAATGACATATACAGTAGAATTATAACAAGGTTAAACAATAAATCCAGATTATATGTATCAACGCTTAAGAATGCAGATTTTGAAAATTGGTTTTTATATTTTGACAAAGCTAAAAAAGATGACGCGTCAACTAACGAAAGAAAATTAAAAGAAATAAATGATAAAATTGAGAAAGCGACAAATGCGACGGATAAGAAATTGTTAATCCAAGAAAGACAAGAAATAGAGTTGTTAATGAAAGATGGAAGTTCACAAGATAGGATGTATTCCGATATATCTAGAAGAGCGACTGAAAATATAACCACCTCTGTATCCACAGGCGAGGCTGCTAGCAGAAGTATAGATGCCGTAAAAGCAGAAACTGCTAAAAAGAAAAAGGAAGCAGAAGCGAAGAAAAAGGTTGAAGACTCAGACGAGGAACCAAGTGATACTGATTCTGAGGCCAAGAAAGCTACACCAACACCTATAGTTAATCGTGATATATATTATTTTTATTATGGAGACTTGTTGGACACAGTTCTAGAAGTGATGTCTGAGATGAAAGAATTCTTAGATTTAAATTTTTGGTCTAAAACAAATCCAGATGGTAATGTAAAAATATTATTAGGAGAAATAGAACTCCCTCATCCTAAAACAGGCGAGAGAATAAAAGAAAATCTAGCGAGGATACCGATAACGTTGGACACATGGCAACGTTTCTGGCTTGACAAAGTAGTTTCTCCCCTTAAGAAAGAGTATCTTTTAAGATCATTTCTACATGATACGTTATCAGAATTAATTGTTGCAGCTTTGACAAATAAATGTAAACGTCCAGGCTCTCCACAACTTGTTGTGAGAACTGGGATACATTACGAATCATTAAGGAGCAATATGAAACTGGACTTTGCACAAAAAAAAGGGCCGGCGAACGATAAAGCATATTACCATTCTTTGACTACGGAACCCATAATTGAAGACTCGAAAAAATCGCAAGATAATGAGAAAGAAGCTGTAGGAACAGAATTAATATATCTTCATGCGCCAAGTAGTTCTTCCAGATGGTTTGATCCAAAAAAGAAAGAACAGGATTTTGGCAGGGGGGTTCATCACATAGTTCTCGGAGCTGAAAATAGTCCAATTATAGCAGCAAGCTTTAATAAATCTAATCAACCATATTATTTAGAGGCGAAAGCAGAACAAGGCGCCGCGTTAGATGATACGATACACTTTAGTGAGCCTTATAATTGTTCTATTACGATGTATGGGAATAGTATTATACTTCCTGGTAAACATATACACATTTCTTTTCCTCACAGTCATTTTGGGAAACCTTATAATAAAAATTCTGCGGCACGAAGATTAGGTTTGGGTGGTTATTTTTTTATTCTCAAAACCAAAAATGAAATGAAAGCATCAGAGTCTAGATTAGAGTGGACAACTCAACTCGAGTGCTTGTGGGAATCTTTTGGTAACGAAAACAAGATGCCGGCCCCCATATATACTCAGAAAATAGAGCCGGAAAAGTCTCCAGCCGAACAGGTCTGGGATGCGGGCCCTGGCGACCCTCGTAATGCTTCACCCATTAATCAGCATGCTTCCGGGGGCGAGGAGGTGACTTTGACAACAGTAGGAGAAGGCCTTGATGAGCGTAATAAAGGTGATCTCCAACTTCCTGCCGGCGGAATCGGAGATATAAAACCAACTCCAGGCGCCGGAAGGGATATCCTGAGCCCTCAAGGCGAGGTGTCGAAACTAGCCACCGCGAGGGAGAATTTGATTGGCATGGGGTGGTCGGAATCGGAAACGGCGTATTTTATGGCAAAGCTAACCAAAGGTGAAAAGATTGACCTCACTCAAGCCCCAACAGAACCTCAAATGATGCAAGAGCCAGAATCCGCAGCCGCTCTTCAGGCTGAAATGGACGACACATAAGGAAAACAATAATTATGGCAGAAACAACTAGAGAGCTTTTTAACAAGAGGTATTATGATGAAAAAGCCGGCTTGTATCCGATGGACGGTTTTGATATACCGTTTCCCATCGATATGTGGTACGGGCCAAAAGTTTTGTTTGGACGAGTCGATCAACAAAATAATGTAGTATATGTTAGCAAAGAGACAAAAAAACGCCGCCTCAAACTTATAAAATCTGATGCGGAATCATCTAATTATGTTCCTGTGTTAGATTTCGTTGCCATGGCATTCTCCGGATTTCAGGAAAATATCAGGCGCGCCATGGCATTCGGTCGTTTGAACAGAAATAGTTTAATACCAAATATAAAACCAGTGGGTGGTCTTGTGGATCCGGATATATTGTATGAAACACATGTAGAAGGGATATTCTCTATTTTTTCAGATGTTTATTTAAATCGCCCCGAAAGAGCTAGACAAGTATTAGATTTTGATGGTTATTTTAAAATGTTTTTAAACTTTATTGAGGAATATGGTTCTACCATGACACTCACCAGAGCCCCTTTTCTAAGATCTAGTTCTTGTACTCCGTTGGTAAGTGGTTTAATAATAGAATTGGCTGCAGAGGATTTTAATGATGACTCCGCCCGGGACAAATGGATTAGAGATCCTAATTTTGAATTTTATGTCAGGACAGCCAGGAAATTTGGATTTCGACACGATGAACATGCGCCATGGCGCTTAATTGCTAATTTGGCCTCACCCGCGATGCAAAAATATTGGTGGCACCAACGCCTTATCAAACCGGCAAAAAAAATAGATCCAATTGAGAACATTGAAGAGATACTCGGTACCGGCTGTGCTCCTGTGCAAGTTGTCGAGAAGATTAAAAGTATAGCTAGCTTACCACATGGAGCAACAGTCGAAATCGATGATGTTACGGGTGAAATTATTACGACTATTGTTCCAGACGTGGCAAAACCGAATTTTGAAAAATACTTATTGCCAATAACAGTGAGGGGGCTTTTTAAAACATATTTTGTGAGAGCGTGTATAGGAGATATTGATGAATTAAAAAATAATTTGATTTTATACTATAATAAATTTGCTGAAGAAAAACCTCGTGTTAAAGTAGTAGATGTGAAAAAGTGTGCATATGGTTTTAAGATGAACAAAAAACGTTTACAGGTTATGGTCAGAGAAAAAATTGGATCCAAAGAGGTCGATGACAAATATGACATTAAATATTGGCTTAAAGTATATTTTCGCATTAGAGTGCTTGAGGATGGTACTGGCCACTGGTCGAAATCAAAATTTAAACGTTTGCTGGATGGCACTTATAATGTTTTAAAAAGACTTGACAAAGATAGCGCAATAATGTATATTAATGAAGCAGTGCAAGGCTTCCCAAAAAGAAACTCAGAGATCCCATCAAGACAATTGCTAAAATATCTTGGCCTGTCTCAAGAAGAATTAGCTGGCGTTAAACTTGGTTCGGAAGAATATAAAGCAGCAGTTGAAGAGACGCTGCAACAGTCTCGAGAGATTACTGGCGAAGGCACCTCACCTGGAGGCATGGGCACTGCCGGCGGAGGATATTAACAAGGTTAATTAATGTTATTTCAAACATTGGATAATAAACATAAATGTATAGGAGTATATTATGACGGAAATCTTTATTTTGATGATGAATTTCCTGCAGGAATTAGTAAAACATGGTCTTATTCATCTTCTCTCAGGAATAGAGAAATTAGATACGGCTATCTGCAATGTGGTGGCGAGTCTCTTGACAGCGTTTGTCCATCCGGTATAAAAGATGACTGGGATAAGATTAATAATAAGCTAAAAGCTTTCATGAGATCGATCCACTTAGCAAAGGTTTCACTGGACGATAATTGCTTCTATGACGTGGTCCCGGAAAAATTTCTTTTGGAATACTGTGAAATTAAGAATCGAATTACAAAACACGTTTTTGAAAATTTTTTGCCGCCCAAAAATTTGAGATTTTTAACTTTATTAACGAAAGTGATTGAAGACATAAATCAACAAAAACTCAATATTGATATAGACGAGTTTAAACCCTTTTTAGCTCAATATGAAGCAAGAAAATGGAGAAAGAAAGTTCAGAATATTTCGCCATACGTCAGGTACGATATCTTTGGCACAAAAACAGGAAGATTAACAACAAAAAAATATAGTTTTCCAATTCTTACTTTTCCGAAAAGGTACCGCTCTATTATCAAGCCAAATAATGATTTATTTGTCGAGCTAGATTATAATGGAGCAGAACTAAGAACTTTGTTAGCTCTGTCAGACAAGAAGCAACCGGCAATTGATATTCACGAATGGAATAGGAGATTTTTGTTTGAGAATAAAGTTTTATCGCGACAGGAAGTTAAAAATTCTATTTTTGCTTGGCTTTATAATTCAAAAGAACATTCGAATGAAAAAATGTTAAGAAAGATGTACGATAAAGATAAAGTTCTAAATGAATACTGGGATGGAAAAATGGTAAGGACTTGTTTTAACAGAGAAATTCCAGCAGACAAACATCATGCATTGAATTATATCATTCAGAGTACATGTGCTGATCTTATTTTGCAAAAAATGATTAAAATTTATGATATACTAAAAGATAGAAAGTCTAATATTTCTTTTTGTATACATGACAGCATAGTTATTGATTTACACAAAGATGATAAACATCTTATGAAAGATATTGTAGATGAATTTACCAATACGAGATTTGGCAAGTTTAAAAGTAATATTAAAACTGGTAAAAATTTTGGAGAGTTAAAGGAGTTATTCTCATAATGGATAGTGTTGTTGGTATAGGGGAGATAGGCTGCAATATTGCTGATGGGTTTTTAAATTATAGTCAGTATAAAGTTTATAAAATTAATGTAGATGATGATCTGGACTCGACCGATTGGTCATGGGCCTCTTACGATGTTGATGAAAATAGCGGTTATGAGAAGGACGGTGTTTATAGATTTAGAAAACAAGATAGCCCGGAACAATATGAAAAAAATTGTCCAAATTTGGGTCATTTCTTTAGAAATATAAAAGGTGAAGTACTTTTTGTTGTTAGTGGATCTGATTCTGTTTCTGCTGCCACATTAGCCATATTACAACAAATAAAAGATTGTGATATAAGTATTTTATATATTAAGCCGGAATTAGAATCTCTTTCACCGGATAAAATTAAACATGAGTGGGTTGTTTTTAACGTTTTACAAGAATATGCTAGATCTGGGGTTTTCAAAAGGATTTATCTTGTGAATAATTCTGAAATTGAAAAGCATTTGGGGGAAGTTCCAGTTATCGGTTATTATGATCGGTTAAACGAGATGATCGTTTCAACGTTTCATATGATAAATGTTTATAATCATAATGAGCCCGAAGTTTCTACGTTTTCAGAACCTGATAAAATTAATAGGATTTCTACTATCGGATTTGTTAATTTTGAGAACGGAGAAAAAAAATTATTTTATTCTCTTGACGAAGTAAAAGAATTGTGTTATTATTATGCTATAAACAAAAAAAAATTAGAAGAAGACGGTGAGTTGTTTAAAAAAATTAAAGACCAAGTTAAAAATGATGTTAAGACTGGTTACGGAATATTCGCAACAAAATATGCAGAAGATTATTCATACGTAGTTGCTCATTCGTCAGAAATTCAACGAAAAAAAAGTGAAAAAAGTACTTGACAAATAAAATTTATTATGTTATGATTATAATCAGCAGAATGAGAAATTAGTCATTCTGACTTTACTCAACCAAAGGAGATTTTAATATGGGTATTGATATGGAAAAAATGCGCTCTCGCCGAGTAGCATTAGATAATAAAGGCGGAAACCGAGAAGTTTTTTGGCGTCCTCAAGATGGAGAAACGACGATTCGAATCGTTCCTACTCCGGCTGGGGATCCTTTTAGGGATTATTGGCTTCACTATAATCTCGGCAACAATCCTGGCTTTCTGAGTCCGAAGAAAAATTTCGGAGAAGAAGACGCACTTGATGGTTTTATTCGTAAGCTCTACAAAGAGGGTACAGAAGAAAGCATCAAGATGGCCAAGTCTTTGTCAGCAAGACAACGCTTTTATACTTCAGTTGTTGTTCGAGGAGAAGAAGATAAAGGTGTACGTGTTTGGAGTTTCGGTAAGATGGCTTATGAAAAACTACTCAATCTTATTCTTAATCCAGAATATGGCGACATCACTGATTCGGAAACTGGAACAGATCTCGTAATTCGTTATGGAAAGCCGGCCGGCGCTTCTTTCCCTCAAACGGAGATCACTCCACGACGTCGTCCTTCGCCATTGTGCGAGGATGGAGCACAATGCGCCGAATGGCTCGACTCGATTCCGGATTTCGATTCACTTTTTAATCGTAAAACCCCTGAAGAGGTCGAAGCCATTCTTGATGAGTATTTATCGGGAAATGCCGATGACAACTCTTCTGACAATGTAGAGAAGTATAGTGTCGAATCTGGCGATTCGGTAGATAAAGCTTTTAGCGAGCTTCTTTCGTAAGTTCTCTCTCACCCGCAGGGAGGCACGGGGTTACAGGTGTCTCAAATTAAAATAATAAAAGGATGATATTATCATGAGTACAAAAACAAAAAATACAAAAACAAAAAGTAAAAAAACAAAAAGTAAAAAGGTTAAGAATGGGCAGACGGTAAATATACACTATGTTGGCACATTTGATGATGGTACTGAATTTGACAGTTCCAGAGTCCGCGAGGAAGCTATATCTTTCGAAGTAGGCTCCGGCGAACTGATTTCTGGTTTTGATGCAGCTTTGTCTGGGATGAAAATTGGTGAAGTTAAAAAAGTTAAATTAGAGCCGAAAGAAGCATACGGGGAAATTAATCCTGCAGCTTTTCAAACTGTGCCGCAAACGAATTTCCCAAATGGTTTTGAATTCGAGGTTGATGGCATGGTACGCGGTCAAGATGGCGAGGGACAGGCAGTGGTTGCAAGGATTGATAAAGTCAATGATGACACTGTTGTCTTGGATTTCAATCACCCGCTTGCCGGTAAAAATTTGAATTTTGAAATTGAACTTTTGGGCGTCGAATAAAGATAGGAATAAAATGGCAAGAAAAATTAAAACTAAAGCAGGCAAACTTTCTATGTCGGACATGCGAAGCCTTATTAATAAAAAGGCCGGCATGTCTGTTGCACACGATTTAACCGATGCTAACCCAACAGAAGTGAAGGATTGGATTCCAACTGGATCTCGTTGGTTAGATTCAATTGTTTGTCGTGGCAAGCTGACTGGCGTTCCAATAGGAAAAGTTGTTGAAATTGCTGGTTTAGAATCAACTGGTAAATCTTACATGGCTGCTCAGGTTGCCGCTAACGCACAAAATATGGGCATTGATGTAATTTATTTTGATTCTGAGTCTGCGATTGATCCCACTTTTCTGGAACGCACTGGCTGCGACCTAGAAAGCCTACTTTATGTTCAAGCGCAAAGTGTGGAATTTGTTCTTGAAACAATTGAAGATCTTCTTGCAAACAACGACAATCGCATGCTTTTTATTTGGGACAGTCTTGCTTTGACACCATCCGTTAGTGATGTTGAAGGCGATTTTAACCCTCTTTCTTCGATGGCGGTGAAAGCTCGCATTCTCGCAAAAGGGATGTCTAAGTTGACTGTCCCAATTGCGAATAGCCAATCGACATTTCTCGTTCTTAATCAACTTAAAACAAATATTACTAGAAGTCCCTCTGAAGCAATGGTAGAACCTTATATGACGCCTGGAGGAAAAGCTATGATTTATTCTTATTCTCTTCGTATTTGGCTTACGGGACGTAAAGCAAAAGCAAGTTTTGTACTTGATGAAAGAGGGTTTAGAGTTGGTTCAGAGATTAAAGCCACTCTCAAAAAAAGTCGTTTTGGAACTCAAGGCAGACAAGCTAGTTTTAAGATTCTTTGGGGAGACGATATAGGTATCCAGGATGAAGAAAGCTGGTTTGAAGCTATTAAAAGTTCTGTTTATCTTAAACAAAGTGGAGCATGGTATTCGCTCGAATATAAAGACGGCACAGAAGAAAAGTTTCAGCCTTCCAAATGGAAAAATATGTTGACAAATCAGAAATTTCGTGATAGAGTAATAGAAATAATGGATGAAGAAGTCATCCTCAAATTTGATAAGCGCCAGGGCAAGGCAGAAGATTTTTATGACATCGAAAACGAAAATATCGAAGAAAATACAAAGCTATCTGTCGTTGGCAAAACGGATGGCACAACAGAGTGACGAAGCTCGAACATGTCATGGCGCAGTGTTGGTTAAAGGCGGCAACATTATTAATGCCGCCCATAATAAATGGTCTTATTCTTCTTTTGGAAAGAGATTTCGGGAAAGAGACAAGGGAATATCAACACTGCACGCCGAACTGGCAGCGGTACTTAATTTAGATAGATCTATAACGCAAGGAACAGATATTTACGTTGTTAGAGTTAATCGAGCAGGTGAATTTAAAATGAGCAAACCCTGTTCTATGTGTGAAACAGCTTTAAAACATGTTGGAATAAAAAGGATATATTATACTACAGATGACGGCAAGCTTGAATGTTATAAACTATGATCCTAATTATAGTATGGAAGATAGATTTATAGAAGATCTTAAGGGAAATTTCCCAAAAATGAAATTTAGACTTATTAATATAGAACTCCCTAGTCCACTTTTTGAGTGTGGTGAAAGGCAAACTCTTAAAGCAGGAAGAAGGAAACTTAAATTATCTTGGTCTCCTCCAATATCAGACATTACAGATGAAAAATTTTATCAACGTTTGTTGGGTGATTGTATGGACGAGATCAACAAACTTTATCCAAAAAAAAGGTGGTTTTGAAAAGAGTATTAATAATTGATGCCCTCAACATTTATTTGAGAGCTTACATATCAAACCCTTCAATTGCTTTAAACGGTGAGCCTATCGGTGGTGCATTTGGATTTCTTAAATCTCTCCAAAAATATTGTAGAGAGATGAAGCCTGATCATATCGTGGTCTGTTGGGATGGGCCTGATGGAAGTAGAAAAAGAAAGACAATGCACAAAGGCTATAAAGAGGGCAGAAAACCCATTCGTCTAAATAGAAATGTTCGTGTTATGTCTGAAGAAGAGGAACTAAATAATAAAGTATGGCAACAGCAGAGACTGATAACATATCTCAATTGTCTGCCAGTTTCTCAGATCATGATTGAACAAATAGAAGCAGATGACATTATTAGCTATGTTGCGCAAATGCAGCATTTCAAGGACGCTCAAAAAGTTATTATTTCTAGTGATAAGGATTTTTATCAACTCTGCAACGATAAAACTGTAGTCTACAGACCGGTCCAAGTTGAGTTTATAAACGTAAAAAGACTAGTTGAGACGTTTGGTATACACCCTAACAACTTCGCCCTCGCAAGGGCCATTTGCGGCGATAAGAGCGACAATCTAGACGGTGTTGGGGGAGCGGGTTTAAAGACTGTTGCTAAGCGGTTTCCGTTCCTCTCAGAGGCTAATCCGCATGAGATCCAGACACTTTTTGAAGCTTGTGAATCAGTGGAGAAGCCATTAAAAGTTCATCATAATATTTTGAGTGGAGAGAAGAAAATACAGAGAAATTATAAGATGATGCAGTTGTATACTCCACTAATTTCAGTACAGGCTAGTCAAAAGATTAAGTACGCAATTCAGGAGATGACACCGGAATTGAATAAAACTCAATGCATCGGCTTGATGATTGAAGATGGAATTGGCGCATACGATTGGTCAGAAATGTTTGCAACAATGAAAAGATTTTGCTTGACAACAAGCGAAAAATGATATATGATAGGTAATATAAAATAAAAGGAGAACAATATGCCGGCTATGCAAGATCAATTTGATGCCCATGAGTGTTTAAAGAGTCTTTATGAAATTAGCAAGATTTTTATGAAAACTAAATTAGATGGAAGTTTTCAAAGGTGGGGAGGGTATGATAAAGGATCTGGTTGGACAACCCCACAAGGGAACCAATATTTGAAGAATCTTACCACCGGCAAAGCATTTAATTTTATACTTGTTGTTGACCTTAGATATGCTGCAAAGGAAGCAGAATATAAAAAAGATATGAAATCGCGTGACTATTTTAATAAATTGTTGGAAGAAGGCTTCGAATATTTAAGCATAGATGGTAATAATAGTTCTAGCTACATTTATGAATTTATTAATGATAATGAGGAGGTCACGATAGATGGCGCGAGGATTTCTGATTTTGATGAAGAGTATCAAAATGACCTCAAATACGTTGAAAAAATGAAGTTTATCGCACTTCGAGAAATTGGTCTAGACGATTGTGCCAGTTTGTTCCGCGACTTGAACACTGCGACTTCACTAAACGCACAAGAACATAGGCAGGCTAGATTGACACAGCTTTCTAAATTTATTCGCGACGCTGCGAACATTGACAAGACAAGAACTATGTTTATCAATTTCTTGTATAGTAAAACGAGCGATCTTGACAAAAGATTTCATGAAGAACTACTGGCGAGGCAAGCTCTAAAGATATTTAAAAATTATAAGGGAAAAACAGGAGCCCCCGCCCTTGATGATTTCTACGAAAATCAAAGAGATTTGCCTAATGAAGTGAAAAACAATATTATTTCTATTCTCGACGCAGCCTCCAAAATGGCCTCTAAAGCCGGATGTTTGAAAAATAAGTTAAACAAGGGTAAATTGACTTACCTGTGGGACCTTATTTACTTAATAAGTGTAGACAAAAGCTTTAAAATTTTAGACCACGAAGCACTATTCAGGTGGTTTCTAAAAAAAGACAATGAGTTTTTACTCTTGGCCAAAAATACAAAATTTACAGAAGACGAAATGAAGACGGACTCCTACCAACATTGGCTTTCATTTCCTAATCAAGATATTTACTGGAACAAGGCTCAAACTTTGTTTGAGTCGGCATTTTTAAAAGATATGGATAAATTGATTAATGATAAAACTATAAGCTACCGGCGTAGTCACAAAGATAGGTTTACTTGGGATCAGTATAGAGAGTTATTGCACAAACAAAATTTTAAAACAAGGACTGGGAAAAATATTGATATTTTAGATTTGTATCTTGGTGAGTTCGAAGCTGACCATATGATATCTGTTGCTAACGGCGGTGAAACAACCATAGAAAATGGCGAACTCATGACTAAAGAGGAAAATAGGAAGAAGGGCTCTAATGATAACGAACCATACTTCCCTCATCAAAAACCGGAAGAAAAAGTCATGGAGCGCCTAGTTGCAGAATAATATCGAAATCTTTAACAAGGAAGGTCTCGAATTTTTATCAGATATTTCAGATTGTTCCATAGATCTTGTCCTTGTCGACCCCCCCTACATAACATCTAAAGAATCTGGTATGGACAAGTGGGTCAAGCATGTCGACCAACAAAATAAATCTGGTTCGGTTGACATAAAAACTGAAAAAGAATGGGAGAATTACAAGTCTGCCGAAGAATGGGAACAGTGGTTTGATTCTGGTGGTGTGCCGGAGAGTTTACGTAACAAACATATAGAGAAACTGAAACAAGATTACCTAAAATACGGAAGTATTTATGGTAGTAAATACGCTGTCCAAACGGATTTTGGTTCTTGGGACACTGATTTTACCATGGAACAGTTAGAGTTGTTTGTTAAACATTTTTATCGTATTCTTAAGCCTAGTGGGACTTGTATTATATTTTGCGATCTCTGGAAGATATCTTATTTGAAGGAGAGCATGGAAGAAACTAAATTCAAACAATTGAGATTTGTTGAGTGGATAAAAACAAACCCGCAACCTCGCAACAGCAATGTGAATTATCTTACAAACTGTAGGGAACAAGCTCTTCTCGGAGTTAAAAAAGATAAACCTACTTTTAATAGCAGATATGACAACGGCATTTATCAATACCCAATTTATTGGGGAAAAGATAGGTGTCACCCAACTCAAAAGAGTTTACTTTTGTTTGAGGATTTGATCACTAAGCACTCAAATAGAGACGATACTGTTTTAGATTGTTTTCTTGGTTCTGGGACAACTGCTTTGGCGGCGCATAACACAGGAAGAAAATTTATCGGATGTGAGTTGGATAAAGGGTACTATGATAAGTGCATGGAAAGAATGAACTTGACAAAAGATAAAGAATAAGTTATCATAACAGTATGATTAGCAAAAATGATGAAAAGATGGAAGAGCTTATTATTGAAATACTCGAAGAGTTTAATAAATTTTCAACAAATATTTCCTCAGAAGCTTCTAGAAATCTTATTGCGAGAGCGATTGTTAGAAAAGTTAAAAAGGTGTATGACTACAATATAAAGTATTATTATAGTTAGTACTCTACGCCTGTAGTTCAGTAGGTTAGAACGCCACTCTTATAAGGTGGAAGTCCCTGGTTCAAGTCCAGGTGGGCGTACTAAAAAAAGAGTAATTTATGGCAAAAGAAGAGAGAGCAGATTTTTCAAAATACGGTAAGGATTTCCAAGAGAAGCTATGTCAACTAATTCTACAAGATAGAATATTCTGTGATCAAATTGAGGAAGTTCTCGACATTCAATTTCTGGAGCTAAAATATCTTCGCGTATTTGTGCAGAAGGTTCTTGCTTATAGAGAAAAATATGACGTTCATCCGACCGCACGTATTATGTTTACGTTGGTGCGCTCTGAGTTGAATGATGAAAATGATGCGACACAAAAGCAAGTAAGAGATTATTTTTCTAGAATTTACAAATCCGACATGGAGGTCGAAGGCGAAGAATATATTAAAGATACTGCTCTTGATTTCTGCAAGAAGCAGGTTCTAAAAGAAGCAATGCTCAAGAGTGTTGGCCTTCTTAAAAATTCTTCATTTGATGAAATTTCAAGTACTATCAACGATGCTTTAAAGCTTGGCTGTGATAACAATTTTGGATATGATTATATTAGAGATTTCGAAAAAAGGTTTGAGATCAAAACAAGAAATCCAATATCGACAGGTTGGGAACATATTGATGGACTAATCAAAGGAGGCTTAGGACGCGGAGAACTTGGAGTCGTTATAGCTCCAACCGGAGCCGGAAAATCAATGGTTTTGGTTCACCTGGGAACACAAGCAATAAAAAAAGGAAAAAATGTTGTTCATTACACTTTAGAATTGTCTGATATTATGGTAGCATCTAGATATGACAGTTGTGTAACCAGTGTCCCTCTAAAGGATTTATTTGTATTCAAAGAACAAATTTATGAAACCGTTCAAGACTTAGAAGGAGGTCTGATTGTTAAGGAATATCCAACAAAATCTGCTTCTACTAAAACTTTGGAAAATCATCTTGAAAAATTGCGACAGCGCGATTTTAAGGTCGATATGATTCTTGTTGACTATGGAGATCTTTTGAAACCAATTGTTATACGCAAAGAGAAAAGAATGGAACTAGAATCTATTTATGAAGAACTGAGAGCAATTGCTCAAAAGAATGACTGTCCGGTTTGGACAGCCTCGCAAACTAATAGGTCGGGATTGAACGCTGAAGTAATAACAATGGAATCTATTTCTGAGGCGTTTAACAAATGCTTTGTTGCCGATTTTATTTTCTCTGTATCTAGAACAATAGATGATAAGAACGCCAACACAGGAAGGATGTTTGTTGCTAAAAATAGATTCGGTCCGGATGGATTAGTTTATCCAATGTTCATGGATACATCTAATGTTAGCATTGAGGTTTTAGACCCAACAGGAGAAACAGTAAATGACATTGTTACAAGATCAGCGAAAGAACAAGCAGAATTATTGAAAGAAAAATACAAAGAATTTAAAGATAGCAGGGATAAAAAAAATGCATAATGAAGAAGAGGTTAGAGAAGCTACATTAGAATATTTCAGTGGTGATAAATTAGCCACAAACGTTTGGATGACTAAATATGCCCTGAAAAATAAGGGTGATTTCATGGAAAAAACTCCTGATGATATGCATCACCGTTTGGCTAATGAATTCGTTAGGATGGAAGAAAAGTTTGGAGGCAAAAGGGCTCTTTCAAAAGATGAAATTTATGGCTTATTGAAGAATTTTGAGTATGTCGTTCCGCAGGGATCTCCAATGATGGGGATCGGTAATAATTATGTTAATGTATCATTGTCCAATTGTGTAGTTGTGGACTCCCCAAAGGACAACATTTCTTCAATCGTTGATTCAGGTAAATATCTTGCTAACTTGTTTAAGCGCCGATGTGGTGTTGGACTTGATATTTCTGAGCTTCGCCCTGAAAATGCTTCCGTAAATAATTCCGCCGGAACCACAACTGGTGCCTGGTCATTTGCTGATTTCTATTCTTATGTCTGTCGGATGATTGGCCAAAATGGTCGAAGAGGGGCATTGATGATCACAATGGATATAAAACATCCAGATATTGAACATTTTGTTGCGATGAAACATGATCTGACAAAAGTCACAGGGGCCAATGTTTCAATTAAAATAAGCGATGAATTCATGAAGGCGGTTGAGGGTAAACAAAAATTTACTTTGCAGTTTCCTGTTGATTCTGATAGGCCATCTATAACAAAAGAAATTGAAGCAAAAGATTTATGGGAACTCATTGTTAAGTCAGCGACAAAAACTGCTGAGCCTGGACTTATGATGTGGGACAATATTTTAAAAAACCTGCCGGCCGAAAGCTATGCCGATGTCGGCTTTAAAACTCTCACAACTAACCCTTGTGGAGAGATACCTTTATCAGCATATGACAGTTGTCGGCTAATTTCAATTAATCTCAAGAATTTTGTTATTAATCCCTTTAAGGGGCCAAAATTTGATTTTTACAAATTGTATGAAGTGGCGGCCCAAGCAATGAGATTGTCTGACGATCTTGTTGAGCTTGAAATTGAAAAGCTCGAGAGAATCATTAAGGTATGCGACACAAAAGATGAAAAAGCGCTATGGAAGAGGCTTTTGAAAGCTTGTAAAGATGGCAGAAGAACAGGACTAGGAACTCATGGACTGGCAGACGCTATTGCTTGTTTAAATCTTCGTTATGATTCAGACGAGGCAATAAAAGTAATAAAAAAGATTTACGAAACTTTAAGAAATGCGGCATATACTGAAAGCGTTAATTTAGCTAAAGAACGAGGTGCATTTCAAGTTTTTGATTGGAACAAGGAGAAATCGAACTCTTATATTTCAAGGTTGCCAAAAATTTTGCAGGAAGAAATTTCCAGATTTGGAAGGCGTAATATTTCTATTCTTACAAATGCTCCCACCGGCTCTGTTTCCATCATGTCTCAAACTAGTTCTGGCTTGGAGCCAGTGTTTCGAAACTTTTATAAACGGAGACGAAAGCTTTCTCACAATGAAAAAGATGTCGAACCGGATTATATTGATGAGCTTGGGGATAAATGGTTAGAATACGATGTATTTCATCACAACCTACAAGAATATCTAAATTTGTTTGATACAGAAGAAATACCCGATTTTTTTATTGAGAGCGATCAAATTGATTGGCCACAGAGAGTATTGGTTCAGTCTGTTATTCAGGAAAACATCGATCACTCGATCAGTTCAACAATTAATTTGCCAAAGGGCACTGATCCTGCCGTTGTGGGCAATCTTTATTTTGAAGGTTGGAAAAGAGGACTCAAGGGCATTACAGTTTACGTTGATGGTAGCAGGAGCGGCGTTTTAATCACAAAGACAGAGAAAGACGCTTTCCCACAAAACGGTGCTCCAAAAAGGCCACAAGAACTTCTTTGTGACATCCACCATACAACCATTCAAGGTGAAAAGTGGACAATTCTTATAGGGATGTATGATGAAAAACCATACGAAGTTCTCGGCGGTCTTTCCAACTTAATTGAGATCCCAAAAAAACACAAAAAAGGAAACTTGACCAAACATAACTTTAAGACCAGAAATAATCGTTATGACTTGAGAATTGGCGAAGGTGATGATGCTATGGTTATTAAAGACGTCGTAAATGTTTTTGACAATCCTACAAATTCTGCATTTACAAGAATGATCTCTCTTTCTCTTCGCCATGGCGCAAAACCAAGTTTTCTTGTGGAACAACTACAAAAAGATCGTGACAGCGATATGTTTAGTTTTTCAAGATGTATTTCACGAATTTTAAAAAATTATATAAGAAACGGAGAAGAAGTGGAAAGCGATAAAGTATGCGAAGCTTGCGAACATGAAGGGCTGATTTATCAAGATGGTTGTGTAACTTGTGAAAATTGCGGTTACGCGAAATGCGGTTGACGTCAATAAGATTAATTGTTATAATAGATACACAGGAGAAAAAAATATGAATCTTAATTACCTACTACCTAAAAAGGAGGCAACTGAACACTGTGATGCCTCTTTCACAAAAAAGAGAAAACATGCGTGGTGTCCCGGGGGACAAATTCGTAAGTCAATTGATGGATCAGTTGGGGTTGAATTTTTCTGCAAAAGATGTGAAAGACGACATTGGCATTTTTTTACTCCAGAAAAATACAAAATTTATAAAAATGTTTTAGGAGTAGCAGCATGAAGTTTGAGCCGAGAAATAGACATTTATTAGTCGAAAAAATTGAAAGAGAAGAGAAGAAAAGAAACGTTCTAGTCCCAGAAGACTATAAGAAAGTTGAGGAGTTTACACTTTTACGTGTTGTGGCTACAAGTCCAGATTGCGCTATAACGGCGAGAAAAGGTGAAAAAGTTGTTGTGGCAACACATTTGATTCAAGATATTGACGTGGGAGAAGAGAGTTTTTCAATTGTTTTGGAAAACCATATTTGCGGAGTGATATATAACAAATGATAATGACTACCGCCGAATTAATTTGTGCTGCTGTATTGTCCATAGGTATACCAAATGCTGATTTCGCTTGTACGCACATGGACTCTGTTGTGAAGTATTCTGAAAAATATAATGTAGACCCAGTTCTTTTGACTGCGCTTATTTATGCCGAGAGCAGATGGAATCCTAAAGTAGAGAGTAGGGCTGGGGCATGCGGCTTAACTCAAATCATTCCAAAATGGTCAAGAAGATTTGGGTATGTTAGTTGCAGTCGCCTCAAAAGAGATCCTGAAATGTCTATTAGAAAGGGAGCCCAAATATTAGATTATTGGATTAATAAATACAATAGGGGCAATGTAAGGTTGGGACTGTGTGGATATAATGCAGGATATCGTTGTCGCGGCAATAACAAAATTTTAGACAAAAGAGGACATACAAGGTATACCAGGCGAGTGTTAAAGATGTATCGCGATATTGAGCTAGCGATGATACCTGGCTGCATGTACCGTGAATGACTTAAGTCACCATACATATAATGTTGAGGAACTTGTTATTGGAGACAGCTTAGAAGCAATAAGCTATTCTTACTTGAATGAAAAGCCCCTAATCCTTAACAGTGTAAAAAAGCCTCATTTTTTTGATTTTTTTGATGCAGGAATCGATTTAAGTAAATACCCTATTGAGATTGTGGAGTATGAGATGGTCGGATTAGAAAACACTAAAATCGTCGGGGTATCTAAACTTGAAATTTGGGAAAATTTAGTTTTTTGTTTGTCCATGTCTGGATTGGTTCCGGTGGCCGACAAAGTTTATTCCATGAGAGTCGAAGATAATAATTTGCTTAAAATAACAACCAAAGATTCTAGAGTATTAAGATTTAAATTTGACAAACTAAGAATATTTGATACAGAAAACATGGCCGGCCTTGAATCTTTCAAAGAGGTTAATAAATTTAAAGTTGTTGATTGGATCAACGTTCGATCAGGCATGAAACACGAATATGATTATTTTGAAACTAAAGATGACTTCGTAAAAGAAGTTTATTTTTATCCCTCTCAAAGAACAGGCGCCGGAGAAAAGGACGAGAGAAAAGATCTTGTAGCAGTATCATATTTGACAAAAGAGCAGTTAAATGATTTTGAATATTCAGACACATACGCCAAATTCAAGATATTAAGCTTGATGAAAAAAGCTGGTATAAAAGGGGCGAGAAATGGTAAAAATGTAAACGATCCGGAAAAGTACAATTATCATTCGATAAAAATTGAACCCTCCCATAGGGAAGTAGAAGCAAATGAAAAGTCATCACATAAAGACGAGGCTTCTATTATCTTTGACAATAGAAAAGAAAGAGATGTTTACATTCAGTCTAAAGAATATAAAGGATATTTGAACAAGATAAGTAAGATTTTAAATGATTGAGAATACGTCGAACATACAAGCTGTTTTTCATTTAGCGGGGATTATACCCGTGGCAGGGCAGCCACTAGACTTTGATTTACCTTGGCATGATTCTTGCACACCAATTGCCCCCGATTATCTTGCTGTAGAAAGAGCGGTTGTCGAATGTGCTTATGCTGGATGTGAAACAATTTGGATCGTATGTCATGATGACATGCAACCTCTTATTCGTCACAGGATAGGAGAACTGGTTGAAGACCCAATTTGGCTCGGAAGGAATATGGATCCGAGACCATCGGAAACGAGAAAGCAAATTCCAATTTACTATGTCCCAATTCATCCAAAAGATCGAGACAAAAGAGATTGTTTAGGATGGAGTATCTTATACGGAGCATTGGTCGCATATAGTATCAGCAAAAAAATAAGCACTTATGTTGTGCCAAATAGATATTATGCAGCATTTCCATATGGAGTCTATCCACCAGAAATATTGAGAGCACATAGAAAACAGATATCAAGCGAAAGACCTTTTGTATTGTCTTTCCTCAACACGACAGTCAAAAATGGTGAATACTTGGGTTTTACCTTTGATGCAGAAGATTTTAAAAACTGCAGACGGGAACTTAGAAAAGAGGGAACCGGTAGATATGTGCCGGGCGAAGGTATGACAGAAAAGATGCTTCCAATTGAAGAAAGATGGTCAGCAAGATATTTCCCTGTTGAACAAGTGTTTAGTTCTCTATCTTTCAAAGGCGCCTTAGACGTGGAAGTTGACTGGTATTTTAAAATTGACAATTGGGAAGATTATTGCGAATATATGGGTTCAGAAATGAGGAAAGGTATGAAAAGGCCATCAAAAGCATTATTTAATTACCATGAATGGAACCCAATTGGTGAAGATAATATATGAGCTTTTTGAATTAATAGGACTAATTATGTTTGCAGGAGTTTGATATATGAAACTAACTAAACAACAACTCAAACAAATCATTAAAGAAGAACTTGAAAAGGTTTTGAGTGAGGAAGCATATACATTACAAAGTGGGACACAAAGTATCATCGATATAGAAGTGAAATATCACGAAGGACATAATCAGGTATATGCAAATATAAAAACAGAATCAGGG
>TARA_R110000824_G_scaffold401790_1_pt1 | contig 56187 bp, 73 predicted proteins | sample TARA_R110000824 | Tara Oceans TARA_R110000824 (sample SAMEA4397747) | marine metagenome | biome: Polar Biome; feature: [MES] marine water layer (ENVO:01000295) within the mesopelagic zone...; material: water (ENVO:00002006), including particulate matter (ENVO:01000060) such...
CATAATTATCGCGTTCCAGTTGTGTTCTTGATCTGGGGTCATGATTTGCCTTTCAGTGCTGCTGCGAGTGTCTCGCGTTGATTCTTTATCACCGCTATCTCTTGGGCAAAAAGCGCCGCGTCTGTTTCTGTCAGTGATATAGCCAGAACGCGAAGCGTGTCATCGACTTCGCGCAGTTCGGCGGTGAGGGTGACTATCGTTTGGTCTTTATCGTCGCAGTCAGAGCAAATTGGCTCAATGATCGTCGCTCGTGCAATGTGGGGTGTGTTAGTCATGACAAAGCCCGTTCCTGCTGTGAGGAATCGCAGCTTTGCAGCAGTTCGCGTGCGGCCATAGATGCTTCTGCTTCATGCTGCTGCAGGCTCATGATTTCACCGATCAGCAGCACAGCGTCATCGCCGTGCATTTTACGGACCTTTTCGCGCAACTGCTCGCCGTGTGCATATATTTCATTCAGAATATCGATATATCCCTGACACTCTTCGCTCGTCATTGGCTTTTGCATTTCAATTCCTTTTCAAATCCATTTGTTTCTTTTTATAGTGCTGCCGATATGCCATTTCTTGCATATTTTGCAGCGGTATGGCCTTCTTCGCTCTTGCGGCCTGCTGCGCCTTGTTCTGCGCTGCTTGGTCTCTTTGATTTTCCTGATCAATTCCAGCGCATCACCTTTGTTCCCGAAGGATTCCTTGCCTTGGCATTGCCAGAACTCTTTATGTCTCATCTTCTGCGGCTTCGGCAGCGTGAATAACGAGGTCTATGTCCATGCCGACACTTTCCTTGAAAGCCGCTGCGCCGGCGCGCACCTTGGACTCAATATCTGGCCGCGCCTGATCGTCGATATCGATGGTGACGGAGATCGACGGGATGGCAAACAGGCTTGCCGGAAGGCTCGCGGTGCAACGAACGGCGCGCTCACCGCGACCGGCCTGCGGCTGTCCTTTCGTGATGCGCGGCATTGGTCCTTTGGCCGATCCGTTGTTCGCGAAGGTCAGCCAGAAATCATATTTGATGGTCGGTGTGGTCATAATATCTCTCCAAGAAGGTCTTTGGGCTGGCTTTTGATCCAATCTTGCGCCGCTCGCGCAGCCTCGACATACGAGCGGTTCGGTGTTCCATTGATTTCCTGCCCTGGGCGATACGCTGCCCAAATATTGGCGCGGATATCTCTCGGCAGGCGATACCAGTGTGATTTGCATCCCCACATAGCGGGCGGGCATTGCACTTCACACCCAGGCCAGTGGCAATGGTGCTTGCGGCTTTGTCCTTGGGATTTCACATAGGCGACCTTTTTACCGATCATCGGTCGAGCCCTTCAGCTTCTCGGCAACGCACAGCATTTCCGCCCTGACAATACCAACCTCTTGCTGATCCGCCCAAGGATCGATTGGCCGGCAGTCGCAAACATTCATCGAAAAATGATTGATGTGCTGCATTGTCCCGCCGCACTGCTTTATCGCCGCCGATGGACGCATTTCCGGAACAAGCTGCGCCGCCTGCCAGAAAATTTCCGCATCTTCGGCTGGCGGGGTCTGGACTGCCGTGTATTCAAAGAACTCCGGCTTTCCGTGGTGTGGTTGCGTGTCTGACATTATGGCATGATCCTTTTTTTACAATGACGGCAGGTGAGTATATCCTTGCGCGATGGCCTGCAGAAGCCATGCTGGATATGGCACAGCCAGGTTGGGTAAAACAGTTTGCGCCAGTTCACAGCTTGCGCTCGCCGGCGCGTTTACCGACTTCAAAGCCCTGCGATCCGTTCGGCTGGATCATTACGTCAGCGAGCGGCACGGCATTGCCGCATCTCTCGTTGGCACATTCTGCCACCAGGCGACCGATATACCATTGCAGCCCATTGCATTGCCCGCACCGCTGACGCTCGCCTTCGTGATAAGTCCCAACCGGAGGTCGGTCGGCCATTTTTTCCAAAGCCCGACTTTGGTTTGCGTCAAGACGGCGCTGCTCCATATCCAGCCAGCCGTCATCATTCCATTTAGCCATTCTCTCTCTCCCATAGTTTTTGTGATATTGCCCATTGTTCGATGGCATATTTCACAAGGTCGACACCGTGATGCGTCAGAAATGCTTTTTCACCGCCAAGCAGGTGAACGCTTTGGTTCCCCATGTTGTGATGATCCGGACAAAGGTTCGCGCCATAGCGGTGATCTCGACGGCAATCCTTGCCGTTCATGTGCATAATATGGTGATAGACCGGCGCGGCGAAGCAGCCAGGAACGATACATGGCAATTTGCACAGCCGGTCGATGTGGGCGTCTTCCTCCTTTGTCGCTGGACGGCGGGCCTTCGGCTTCATACGCTTGTGCTGAATCCGGCCTTCGTTCCGGCGTGGCTTGTCGCGCTTCTGTTTCATCGGTGAGCGCTTCATTTCAAACAAACTCCGCACGCGCCCGCTATTTCAGCATCGCCGATGGTCGGACCGTCATTAACCGCGGCGACTGCTGCCGCTAATTCCGGTGACGTTGAACCATAGCGCTGCACTACTCCGACAAATTCCTCGAAGTCGTGGCCGCGCATCGCCCACAACGGCTTGCCTGTGTCCTTGTCGAACATTGGCATCCCGTATTTGTCTTTAGCCTGGGCGGCGTGCGACAATTCATGCTCGACCAATGCCATGAAGGCGCGATTATTCATATCGGCAGCGGCGGGCGCGAACAGCGTGATCAGAAAATCAGGGATATGCTCAAACCAATCGAACAGCTGGTGAGTCATCCGGCCAGCCGCCCACTTGTCACCGGTCGGCGGAAGCTTCTGGCATGTGCCAAGGATCAACCGGCCCTTTTTGACATTCTCCACGTTCGTCCAGACATAGCCGATCGACGCTTGGCGCAAATGTTCATGCGTTTCGTTCGCCAGTGTGGCGGATTCAGAAACGAATGTGTCATGAACCCAATTTTTTACGTCATGGGATGGCTCGAAAGCATCACCCACTGCCGCTACGATCCGCTGTGGCGGCATCGGGCGCATTATGCCTCGCCTTCCGGATTAGCGAGGATGGCCGCGCCCGCTTCGATTTTGCTCACTGCAATCTCGCGGTGCTTGTTCAGGAAGAACTTAATTTGCGCTTCAAGAGCCTCCCTGCTCGCCTTGGGCGTGTTTCCGGCCCCGAGCATGGTCTTATCCCAAAGTTGGACAGCGAACTCCACAGCGCCCGTCACAACCGCTGCCTCGCCATGTTCGACGCCTGCCTCTTTCATCATTGTGAGCATGTCGGCTGCTGCTGCGAACAATCCAGCGCGGGCAGCTTCCGTGTTAACCGCCAATGTGCGGGCTTTTTCTTGGTCTTCATTCATTATTGGTCTCCCTTTATATTTTTTTTGAGGGTGTTGAGCATTTCGCGCATCGCCTTCTCTGCCGCATCGGCTCGAGCATTTGCTTTTCGCGCGGCGGTGCGTGCCGTCGCTAATCGCTTGGCCATTTTTGTTTCCACGCCTTCGCGCGCGGCGTCTTTGATTGCAATCCGGTCGCGCAAACGGCTAACAAGTTCAACGAGTTCTTCGTGTCCCTTCTCTGATAGCATCGACATTATTTTTCTCCTTTGTAGCCGGTCGGGCGCCAGCCGGTCAGCAGGGCCTCCATAGCAACCTGCGTTGGACCGGATATGCCGCGCGCATTGCTGCCCTTCTCGTATCTGGCGATTGTGATCCGGCCATTTGTCACCGGCTCGGGAACGCGAAGCGCCTCGGCCAGTTCCGTTTGCGTCATTTTCAAAGCCTCGCGGGCCTTCTTGAACTCTTCCGGTGTGCGAACTCGTTTCATATCATCCTCTCAAAACTTATCCTCGCGGCGGGAAATCCCCGCCGTCCGGTAAATTGTGCTACTTGGCTGCAGCTTCATCAAGCATGATTTTGCCGAAATATTTATTGAAGTAACGACGCTTGGCCTTGATTTCCTGAATCTCTAGAGCCTTTTTTTGCTCTTCACGATTGAAGAAATCCAAAACCTTGCTGCGCTCGATCTCGACAGACGTATCTGGCTGCGCGGCCAGAAGTTCAAACTTCTCCGACTTGTCGTTGAAGTAGAGCATCTTCATTTCAGCCTTGGTATATTCTTCATCGATATACGCGATAACGATTGTTGGCTGCTCCTTGAAAGGCTCAAAACCTACAATAACGCCGGTGTGGACCTTCGCGCCGCCGCCGTAACCGCTCTTATCAAGAACCCGCACAGCATCGCCAACCCGCAATACCTCGGCGCGAATTGCCGCATCTCGGTTGGCGGCGATCGTAACTGCTCCAACTGCGAATTGCTGATCAACGCTTGCGTCCATTGTTTTAAGATTTCCCATAATTAACTTCCTTTTTGGCTGAATTGCCATCATCGGGGCGCGCTATGCGCCCTCTTGGGGTAATTCCTTCCACTCCTGATATTTTGCTTTCAATGTTTCATGATCCCAAGGGACCGTGTGCGTTGTTTCGCCGTGCCACATCGGGCGGCGGTCCATCGGGAAATCCATTTCGACCAGCATTTGCAGTTCGTCCTGGCTGACGAGATCGTGCATCTGGATGATCTCGGTCCTGTCACCGCAAATCATTTCCTGCAGCGCGAACCAACCGCGCTTTCCTTCATACCATTCGACCGTGTAATTCCAGACATAGCCGTTGTGGTGGATCGGTTTATGATCCGGCCTTTCGAGTTCGTGATGCTGCCAGCCGCTCACTTTTTGACTCCTTCGCAGATTTTTACGACAAGTCTTGCCTGAATTTTGTCCATCATGCCGATATGGCATTTTCTCGGTTCGATCCCCATTTGACCGGCAAGCCATTTATATCCTGCGCCGCGCGCCTTGTTTTTCGAGCAACCGTCCCTCTTTATTTTTGCCTTCCAAAGAGGGTCGAAGGCAGCATGTGCGGCCATCCTCGCCTGCCGCGTCACCGCCTTACATGGCGCACCCAATGCGTTTTCAGTGCCGTCATGGCATCCGACATGCGCGCCACAAACGCAGAGATAGAATTTTTTCAGGTGCAAATCCCTCCGGTGTGGATAAATGACCTTACCGGTTACAAGTTCAGCTTTTCCAGAACATTCGATGCAGACAACGCTCATAGCGCCATCCCCCATTGCTGCGCCATCGCATTTGCAATGCCGTCGAAGAACTTGCTGCGCTCTTTCCAGCGGTTCGGTCCAGGCGAAGCTTTGTGAACGCGATCTTCCGGCATTTCGTCTTTCCCGTAGCCGAGCGCGGCGCGGGCAATGTCGAGCGTTGCAAAGTCAGGCTCAAGCTTGTCGAGCCCCTTCAACCAAAGACATGTGCGCTTTCTCTCCCAATCACCGAACTGCCAAGGCTGAACGGTCTGCGCGAATGGCTCATAATTGACGATCAAAGCCTTGGCGTGCTTGTGCATTACCGGATTTTCCATTGCGATCCGGTCGATCGGCGCGTTCCATAGCGTGCTGAACAATTCCGCGCCCTGCAACAGCTTCCTCTGCATCAATGCGCGCTTCTCGTCCAAACTCAATGACGGCCAAACCGCCTTTTCCTCAAAAGAGAAATCCTCGCCCAAGTTTTTCATTTTGCTTGGATCATTGATCCAGCGCACGCCAGAATTGCAAAGCCGTGTGCATGGCGGGTGAGCCACCATCATCATATCCCATCCATCGTTAAGATGGTCGCGAACATCGCCGGTGATATGGTGATTGCTGCCGTCTGCAGCTGGAAGGAGATCACAACTCCAAGCGTCGAATCCAGCGCGATCAAAGGCGCGGCGCACTGTGCCGGTGAACTCGCAAGCGATCAGAACCTTTTTCATAGCGACACCAGCCAGCAAGCGACAATACCCGCGACCAGCCCGCCGAACACCAGACCATCACGGCATTTGATGTAAGGCGGGATTGCGCCGGCGCTCATAGCTGTGTGGAGCCGCGACAATGATTTGATGATGTAACTCATGAGTGATCACCGCCAACAATCAGTTCAAGAAGAGCGAAAATTTCATCTTTCTTCAAAACCATTGAAATTGTTCGTGTTGAAGTTTTTTTGTCCGTGGTAGTTGTTTCATCTATCTTAATTTCAAGCCATTCTTCCGTGTTGCTGCTGCCTTGGCCATCATAATATTGAAAACCCAAATCAGCGCGGGAATCAACTTCTCCTGGCCGCTTGTTGTAAGGGGTGTGCTTTGTATCAGTAAAAATAACTGCTGGACGATTATGAACCAATTTTTTTTGGATCATGATTTTGTCAGAATGTGCCATCGTGAGTTCCTTCGTTTGCCTTCGAGTGATTCCCCCACTATTCCTCTTTTTCCTGTGTGTCAACTTGCTTCGTTTGTTTTTTTGCAAGGGCAATGCTCGAGTGGGTCACGCCAGACAAACCGCACGCCGCGCTGGCTTGATCGATAATGGCGCGTTGGGTGATAATCAAATCCTGCGCTACGCCGGATGACACAGCAGCAACGACCAGCTGCCCGCCTGCCTGGTAGAACTCGATCCCGCGAAACTTGTATGCGAACTTGTCCTCGCCCATCTTTCCAATCAGGAACTCGCGCACCTGCTTTGCTATCTCGGGTTCGCCTTCCAGTTCACGGACGGCGACCGGCGCGGGGGCTGGCGCTGGCGTTGCCTGTTTGTCGTCGTGATATTCGCGATCCAGCACTTTACCGAAATTGCGCATCACCCAATCGAATTTGACCGGTCCCATCTTTTTATTGTCGCCGAGCAGGAATTTGGATTCAGGAATCGATTTGATGACCTGCAGGACAATCTCGATATCATGCTCGACCACAACCGCCCTGATCAGGTCTCCGCGAGTATCGCTGACAGCGGTGATCTCCTTCAGGCCATTGTGTAGCGCCATTTCGTTCCATGCAGGCGGGATAAGCGTCATGTGGGACCGGATGAGATCAGAGCGCGCTCCTGCGTCGATCACTCGTTGCACGGCTGCTAATTCCTCATCATCGGAATCAATTCCGCCGCCGCCGCCTGAAGCAGAAGCGGTAGCTTCTGATTCAATATGGTTCTGGTTATGGTTATGGCTATGGTTCTGTGTCCCGTGTCTTTGATCACTCTTTGTAGGAGTCTTGTCATCACTCTTTGCAACAGTCTTTGTTGAGTCATCGGGTTTAGGATCATCACCGTTTACAATATCATCAGCCGACCCTCCTTTTTTGCCTTTCGCGCCACCTTTGCGCCCGCCGCGTGATTTGGCTTCCCACTGTTCCCATGACCATCCGGCCTCAACCATCGCGCGATCGATATAGAGCCCGCCCGCCTCATCCATCTGAACTTTGTCTGTGGCGATCAGGTTTTCGATTGTCTGCCTGAAGACTTCAGGATCAATGTCGCCAAAGATCAGCATGGCCTCTGCCTGCGACATAGGCCGGTTCTTGTCGAAATTGTGGATCATTATATCGTCATAGATCGACCGGACCATGCGCGGCATACGCGCCGTGCCAGCGATATAGTCTGACGGGAAGAAGCGAACCCATGATGGCTTGCTTGATGTGCTGTGGCGAACTGTGCGGGTCATTAAAAATGCCTTCCGGTGAATGTATGTGAATTGCTGCCGTGGAAAAGATACCAGGAGCAATTGTCTTTAGAATAATATTTGGTGTCTGGAATCCATTTGACGCGCCCTATGGATATTTCATGCTGAAGCATCGGCAAATATGGTTTGGCCTGCTGCGTGTGCTTCCAGTCGCTATCGAACAGCAACCAGGTCGGCGCTTGCCAGTAGAGATTGAAAATCATCTGGTGAAGCAGTTCGCGCGTCCAGGGCGGGTTGGTGATTATCATGTCGGGAATATAGGGCTGTTTATGCAGGAGCAGCTTCGTTGCATCGCCTTTCTGGATTCCGTGCAGATAATAGCCCTCACCTTCAGAAACGTATCTGTGTTCTTTAAGATCGGGAACCGGCTCGCGAGGCTTGATATCAACCGCACCCACACAGACATGGCCACATGACTGCAGAAAGTGAACCATGTCCCCCTTGCCCGCGCATGGCTCTAAAAACCGTGTTCTTGGGGGCAGGTGAGGCAAAAGCGGCTTGATGGCAGCATAGGGCGTATCGTATGAGTCTTCTTTCCTACGGACAAATTCGGAGCGTTTACCCATAGCGAGTCAACTTTTCCAGCAACGCCTGCGATCCGGCCTGCGCCTTATTGCAATGGCGCTGATGTTCCATTGTCTCAATCCCCTCTTCATCGGGAGACAAATATGTTGGCGGGCGATCGGGAAATTTTTCACCCCCTAATTTTTTTTGCAGCTGCTCTTGCTCTAAATGATGGGCGGACATATTAAGGGGTTCTCCTTTGGATTTGCCTTCGAGGGAACGGAAAAGCGGCGAGGGAGAAATCCCCGCCGCTTTTTTATTATCTGCTGCTATTCGGGAAGCCCGAGCAGAACAGGAAGGCCGGTTTCGCTGCCTGCAAGTTCAGTCGCTTCGTCAAAAGCGTGATCAAAAACCTGATCCGTGCGCCACAGTTCATAAAAGAAGACCACTTTCGGCCCTGATTTACGATAACGAAGCCGCGCCAAAATCCGGTAAGCTGGACCGTTGGCGAAGACCGGAATACCGATGGCAAACAATGACGGAACGGTCATTGATTGGCCGGCAGTGTCCATCGTTTGATGCTCGCTTTCAAATTCAATCTTCATTTCACCGGTGGAGAGATTTTGAGCCTGCTTGACGTTGGACGATTCAAGAACCTGCAGGCCATTGGCGATTTCCATCAATTTTGATGGTTCAGCCAGCTTCCCGCGCCCGCCGAGCAAATCAACGAAGTTTTTCGCATCGTCTTCACCTTCGCCGAACTGGACAGTATCAACCGGCATCACATCGACGATATGATCTTCCAGGAAGCGCGCGAAATCACCAGAGGTTTGCTGTGCGCCATTCAATTCCATCCAGGCGATCCATTCGTCCGACATTGGAAAATTGAACTGCGTGGTGTGATCACCGAAACGTGGATCACCTTCGGAGCCTTCCTTGTGATAATTCAGCACTGCCCGCAATGAAGGGCTTTCACGCCGGTTATCCGCAAAGATCACGCTGTCTGCATCTTTGAACCGATTGGCGTGGCCGATGAAAGAGGGGATATCCATCATCACGGCTTTGCCGCGCCGGCGCTTCGGTTCTGAACGATAGTCGTTGAAAGCGCCATCGGTGAGAGGATTGATACAGTCACCGCTGACAACAACCAGCCCTTTAACACCGGTTTTCGGTTCGGTGACTTCAATGATCACCGGCTTCATTTTTTCTTCGAGGAAGTTCACCACTTCGGGCAAGCTACTGGTGTTTACGGCCTGTGCGTCAGGCAGCTTTGCTTTTTCTTCGGTCATAATCTGCATTTCCTTTTCTGTTTGCAGGGTCACTATTTAACTTACGGTGCGAACTCCGCCCGCTTTGCCGCCAGCAGCCTTTACGGTGCGAACGCCAAACATTTGCTGTTGATTGGGCGGGAAGCGCGAAAACTGGTTGCGCTCGTCCGTCCAGAAAACAGACTTTGGCCGCGGAACTTCCGGAGCCTTGATTTTGAAATTTGCGGCCATTTTGAACATTTGATCTTCTTTTTCCAGGTCGATCACCAGCGTCACCTTGCCCTTAATCTTCTTTCCTGGGAAAGCCCTGCTCTGATCATTCATCAACGCGGCCAGGTCGCGCAATTCTTCGTGCAGGTCGGCGCTAAGTTGACCATCTTCGATCTGGTTCAGAAAATCACCGGCATTGCGCGCGACCGATGGGACAGGAAGGCCGTCAACCGCCTGCTCATGTGTCAGCGGCCTTGGTTCGTCGTCCGTGATCTCGCCGGTCGATGCGTTGTGGTGGATGCGCTCGGGCTCGTCTTCGCCATAGCCTGCGTTATTGATGATAGGGTTATTTTCATTATTCATTGAGGCGTCCTTTCATTGGTTTGCCTTCTTACAAAATGCGCCAAATTCTAACGTGCGTTCCACGCTGGCGTGTCGTGAATTTCTTCTCCGGAACCTGCTTTTTGCCATACAAATGGGCTGCGCCGGAGCATGTGTTTTGCAGAACAATCAAGGGCTGTTCTTCTTGCGGCCTGACGGCGAAGCTATCACCAACCTCCATTTCATCAAAAGGGAATTTGGGTTTTGCCCAATCATTCCGCTTCCGGCCCTGCCCATCTTTCGGGATTGGTATGCCCTGCTCGACAACTATATATTGCGGCTCGTTGGTTCGCGCATAGGCGAACAAATCACTCTCCAACACCCTTTTTGTCTCCTGTGTTCATTGCCTTCTCAAACGTAACCATAGCTTTTTTCAATCGCTCGACTGCTGCCGCTATCTTGATGAAATTCTGGAAAGTGGGATTCCAGTCATCTTTTTCTATGCCATTAAGGATTGCGGGATTTATCTGCGCGGCTTCGGCGATCATCTTCTTTGTGACCTGCTTGTGCTGCAAAAAATCGCGAACCGGCTTTACATATTTTTCTATCATGGACAGACCCATATTTGATATAGCGCGCATTGCAAGTTATTTTTATCGTTGACGCGAATATTGGTTTAAGATAGCTACCGGATATCGAAGGCAACATTCAATCAGGAGATTATCGTGTCAGATGATGACAAAAATTCGACTCCCGTAAGGCAGTTCAACGCGCTAGTTCAAAGTGAACGCTCACTATGGGAAGCGAAAGAAGATGCTGAACTTGACGTTCGGCTGGCAACTAGACGCGGTATTCAAGCTGAAATAGACGTTGCTCACAAAAAGCACGCCGCCGCCAGCACAGATTGGCATGAAGCGTATAAGAAAATTGATTCCGCAAAAAAAAACATCTTCAAGCAACTCGGCTTCAGCGCGCAATCGATCGAGCGCGTAATCAAGTGATCCGCACAAGCGACATTCACCGGCAACTCGATATCCTGGCGTTCTGGAATGTCATGATTGCGCCCGAGAACAGCCCTGTGTTTGAAGCCCTCGTTGATTGCGAATGTGCGTCCAAAGGGCGTTATGTCCATCCGAACCGGTCCACATATAAAATCACTCCACTCGGAAAACAGAAAGCTTTCTTATGAACTATCCAGATTCCTTTAATGGCGAGGGTGTCCCACACGAACTCGCTGTTGCTCAAACCGCCAGCACGACCCCTGCTGTCCAGTTTGAGTTTCCCAGGCTACCGGAGACCCCTCCCTTTCCGGAGCCTGGGATTTATTTCGATATGCCCGACTTGGTATATTTCGCTGTTCCAGCCCTTTCTGCCAGCGGCGTGAAAATGTTGGCGCAATCTCCTATGGTGTTTTGGGTTAATTCTTGGATGAACCCTGAAAAGGTGATCGAAGAAAAAGATCATCACATTTTCGGTCATGCTTTCCACTGCCGCCTGCTTGAAGGCGCGAGCGTGTTTGCAATGCGCTACTGTATGGAGATTTCAAAATCAGATTATTCTATTGTTCTGGAATCCACAGACGAGATTAAAGACTATATTTCCAAACAGACTTGGGAACTCCCCATCGCTGCGACCGATGATACTCCGGCGACAACCCGAACTATGCACCACAAGCCGGTGTCTCGGGTAGAAGAGGATGACGGAAACGGCGGTGTGCGCAAGCGCGCGGCCAAAAAGGATGATTGGATAGCACAGTTGCTCGAGATCGATCCGAACGCGCCGCTGTGGAGCAATCTTGTTGAAGAATATCGCGCCGAGAACGACGGCAAAACAATGTTGACCGCATCGCAAATTAAAGAATTGGAAATTTCCGCGCGAATGATCGAGCGCGACGAAGGAATTCGCAAGCTTGCACACGGCGGTTATTCAGAGGTGTCTCTTTTCTGGCATTGCCCAGAAACAGGCCTCCCGATGAAGGCTCGCGTCGATAAGTTGAAGGTGAAGCGCATGGTTGATTTAAAAACCATCGCCGAAAATGGCCGAAGCATGGAAAATTCCATCCGGCAGACGATTGCCAATTACAAATACACCATTCAGCCAGCTGTTTATATCGAAGGTGGCGCGGAAGTTCGGAAAATTGTTCGTGAGAATGGCGCGGCAGCTATCCATGTCTGGCCCGACAAAGACGGCGTTATTGATGCAGCGCGTGAAAAGGAAGTTACAGAATATGCTCTAAAATGGGCATCTCACCTTTTGCCGGATGAATGGACCTGGATATTCCAACAAAAGGGACCGGCACCAATTACGCGCGCCCTGCACTATCAGGCGCAATCAACCATGATGATGTCAAATGATATCGTCAGTCTTATGAAAAAGCGCTTCATTGAATATGCCGGCGCATTTGGCATTGATCCTTGGTTGGACATTGCCGCGCCCTATGACGTTTACGATGAAGACCTTCTAACCTACACCACGGAGATTTAATCATGTCTGACGAACCTATAGAAGCACCATTGGTCGCACCAATCACTATCGCAAGGGCATTGGAAGATGCTTATGCGATGATCAAGGACCAAATCGAAGACGAAAACATTCGCCGCTCTGTTGGCCGAATCCTTTCAACATCAGCGAATAACGTAAAAATGTTGTTTGAATTTAAGGCCGATGAAAATGGAAAATTCAAGCCGAAGAATATGGGCGAGATTTATTATCTTGTTGATCTGCTTATGCGCGCCGATATGGCCCCAAGCGCCTACAAAAATGATCCGGCTATGATTGCCATCGGTGTGATGAAGGCTGTTGAGATCGACGTTGATCCTATCGGCGGCATTGCGAATATAATGATTTTGAAAAACCGGCCTTCGGTTTGGGGTGATCTGGCGCAAGCGCTGATCCAGCGCAGCGGGAAACTAAAAAGCCAGACCAAAGAAAGAATTGGTGATTGGCCTGATCAGTCGGCAGGTCTTGTTGAACTCGCTGCATGGCCTCTCAATGTTGGCTGGCGGGTTTCAACATGGCGCGTTGACCAGACAGAGCCCCATGTCGCAGAATATACTGTTGCCGATGCAAAACGCGCTGGCCTTTGGATGAATACCAAAAAGCAGCCGTGGATCAGCGATCCATCTGAAATGCTGTTTAACCGCGCTCGCTCACGGTCACAGCGGCAGGGTTTTGCCGATGGCCTCTATGGTTTCGCTATCGCCGAAGAAATGAATGACTTCACAGAACCGGCCCGCGCGTTGCCAAACCACGCGCCAAGCACCGGCGATGATGATGATGAACCAGTGACATCCCTTCCAGCGCCAGACGCAATTCAACCCATGTCTGATTTTGGCGGCAATGACCCACTCGAGACAACCAAACCGGTCGAAGTAAATTCTGACGACGAAAAACCGGAAGAAGAAGCCCAACAGGATCAGGGTTCACTCTTGAATGATCCCAATGAAACGGAGAACGAATAATCATGTCAAATTCAAAATTCTATCTTATCGAACAGCGCGGCGTGCCTGGTGCGCGTCTGGTTGAAGCCGATACACCGGCCAAGGCAAAGGGCCATGTTGTTGACGGTGCTTTCACTGTGACGAGGCTTGAAGGCCGAGCCCTGATTGAAGCGGCAAAAGAGCATGAGGTCGAAATTGCAGGCGTGACACCGCCTGCACAAACCGGCGACGACAGCACTGGCGACGACAGCACTGGCGACGATGATGAAACCCAGACCACCGGCACCGATATCACTGGCGGCGCGACCGGTAGCGACGAAGACTAAAGCTTGAATGACCAGAGCGCGGGCAGGCCACCGCCCGCGCCGAGGATGATTTTAGCAAGGAGAGTGAATATGACCGACAAAACAGAAGACCAAATCGCCAAGGAAAAATCCGCGGTTGATTCCATGAAAAACGCGAAGGCCAACATGGCAACGGCCATCGACCGGATAGAGACATTAGAAACTATGCTTCGTGCGGCAAAGTCAGAATTGCGCTCAATGAAGAATTATGTCGGACAATCTGCAGTTTCGTCGTCGGCTGGCGATCGTATGACCGTCCATCAAGTGATAGATCACACTATTGCCCGCATCGATAAAGTTCTGTGAGAAAAGCGGCGTTTCTAGCGAGCGCTGCTTCGATAGTGAATGATAGCGAAATAAGGGAAATCAGGGATATGGCCAATTCAGCGAAGCATAATGGCTGGAAAAAGGATATGAAACGCAGGATCGGCTTGTCCGGTGAACTTGGTTTCACACAAACGGCGGTTGGTCAAACGCTTCATATTCCATGCTCACACGGCCATGTTGCTGACTTCTCAATCCCGCCGAACTCCAATCCTGATTTTGTCGCCAAGAAAATGCTGAACTCCGGCTGGACGATCGGGCGCAAACTGACATGCCCAAAGCACCAGCGCAAAAAGAAGAGCCCGCGAGCCGTCAAGGGCGGGCATGCAAGGGCGGCGTCCCTTACACAAGAGCGCCGGTCTGAAATTGCCAAAGAGGCGGCTGCGAAGCGGTGGAGCAATCACCAGCCCAAGCCAATCGAAGAAACCAAAGAGGAAAAACCAACCATGTCTGAAGAAAAGGCCGAGCAATCACCAGCAGCAAAGCGCGCGTTCCGTTATTTGATGATGGAACTCGAGGATAGCTACAACGATGCGACTCAATCCTACGCCCCTGGAAAGAGCGACAAATCTATCGCCGCTGAATTGAAGATCAGCGAGGAATTTGTCATAAAAACCCGAGAAGAGCATTTCGGCCCCCTGGGCATGCCTTCGGAATTGATCGATCTGCGCAAAGAAATAAGCGTTGCTCAATCTCGCGCGGCTGCTGACATGGCTTCACATCAGACGTTATTGGAAAAAATCGAAAGGCGTTTGGACGCGATCTGCCATAAAAACGGCTGGCCGGTTGCATAAGATGGTTTTGCCTGCCATAGAGTGATGGCCTTTTAGGCATCCTCTCCTGGATAAACTTGGGCGGCTTTCGGGTCGCCCTTTTTTATGCCGAACTTGATCAGCGGTGATATCTGTGCATAGTGTTCCGGTCTGCTAAAGATTGCAGCATTTAAAACCTTGCAAGGGAAAAATATCATGGCGCATTCAACCAACCGTCTTTTTTCGATTATCTGCATCGCGGCCCTGGCGCTTTGCGCGCCCATTGTGGCAGCTGTGACCGCTGTGGCGAACTTTCTGACCGGTCACTTCTCGCCGGTCGATCGTAGCTTCCACATGACCGCCAATCCGCGCTCGATCATCGAAACGCGGCGTATGGGCCTCGCATAAGCGAAGCTGAAACCAGCATTTGAGAAAGGGTCGCCATTGTGCGGCCCTTTTTTTATCCGGTGGAATCAACCTGATTCCATCACGGCTTTTTCGGCTTCTCGACGCTTTCCAAATAGAAGGCGTTGAAATCCTCAATCACAAGACTTTCATCTGCCTGCAGGTCATCGCGCACCATATTGAACTCGGCCTCGTCGATATCATCCAGGTCGAACGCCTTCTGATTTGCCACCCGCTGCTTGCGAATGGCCCGCATTTCCTTCTGCGCCCGCTTGGCTTCCGGAATCATCGCCAGAATGTCAGGGCTGCGATCCTCGAATATTTCCGCCGCTTCCTCCTGCCCGCGCTCGCGATATTCCTTTGCGCGGCCTTTGAACTCTTCGATCTCGTTGACGCGCGCATAATATGCCGCCTTGTCATACCAGCTTGGCTTGCTGCCCACGACTTTGCGGAACATGGGAATGTCATTTGTCGTGATCTCTTCTCCGAGAACAACTTTCTGACCAAGCCCGCCGATCCGGTCAATCCAGAACGTGCCAGCCGCGCCGGTCACATAGCCGGATATATGCTCGAGCGTTTCAGGGCTCACATCGACATACCCAGGAACGACCTCATCACCACCAGAGCCTTGGTTCAATATCTGGCTCATAATGCGCCAGTGTGGCGATACGCTGTTCCAATAACGCTGATTGTCGGGGTCTTGAGGGCCGTATTGGTTCTGCTCGGGCATGATCGGGCGATCCGCAAAATCGCGGTTGCGTGTCAGGTCAACAATCGGGTCGCCGATCGTTGGAGACAGGAAGCTGGCAATATTGTCGCTGCCGCCGATCGGGTTGAAGGAATCAACGATCGTCGTCAGCAATGACGCCATGCTGTGCTGCCAACGCTTCCCAGAACTGATCTCTGACGCGGTGCGTCCCATAGCAAAGAAGGCGTTGTAGCCGTATGGCAGTGGAATTTTGATATGCTTCCCGCCGCCGTCCGGAATCATCACGATCAGATTGCGGCTCTTGTCGAAGTCGCTGATCTTGTCATAGAAGCTTTCGCCGTCATCATCATCGCCGGAGAGCATCATATTGAGCGCGTCCAGGGCGAAGCCCATTGCCACCGCACCGGCGAGTATAGCCTGAACCCGCTTGTGCTTCATCGCGATAAACAGGCGCGCAGAGCCTTGAACGCTGGCATTGTAGAACAAATAGAGCGAGTTCATCCCAACTCCCCATGCGCCGCGCCGGTTGAAGTTTACCGTCAGATTTTTGGCAAGGCTTGCGGCCTGCGCTTTTGACATTCCAGCTTCCCGAGCATTTTTATAAGCCGACAGGCGCACTGCATTTTCAACGCCGGTGTTCGCGTTCTCGATAAATGACTTCACCGCGAAAAGGCCGGATTTCACGGCGCCAATACCGCCCGCGCTGTTGCTGAACTGCTTTTCGATGCGGCGCTGGATATCATTCAAATCATCAAGGCGGTTGAAATAGACGCGGCCACCCTCGTTGACAAATTCGTTATACCACTTGCCCCACTCTCCTTTGTCAGTCTTGAAGGCCCCGCGAATTGAGCCCTGCAGCGCTGGAAGATAGTCTTTCAACGTCCCTTTGATCAGGCCCTTTTCATCAAATCCAGCCAGATTGATTCCGGCTGTTTGAAGGTCGCGGAAGGCGTTCGTGATCACAAATTCGGGATTGAGCCCTGTATTGACGAATGAGAGGAACCGATTCACGCTAGAGAGCATTTGCATGATCGTTCCGAGATCGGTCCCGTTCAGGTTGCGCATTGCTTCGGCCAGCTGCACCGCCTTTGGATTTTCGCGGTTCATGGTAACGCGGCGTTCCTGACCTTCAAACTTGGCAACGACCGTAAGAGGCTCATCTTCCGGCTGGATTGTCGTCTGGTTGCGATAGGACACTGTGCCGGTCTTATCGTTGAAGAACGGCTTGCGCGCGACTTTGTTGATCGTCCAGAAATCCTTGTCAGGGCTCGACTTCGCCAAATTGTAGAACGCCTGCGCGACTTCATTCTTTCCGGCGCGCATAACAGCCTCTTCGGCCTGCATGATCGAATATGCCAGGATATCGATAGCCTTGCTCTTCCGGCCAAAGGCGCGCTTGCTTTCCTTCCCGCGAACAGTGATCCCTGATCCGCGGTTGATCCCGCCAATCATGGATTCAGGCTCAAGTTCTGCACGCCCGCGCAATGGAACGTAGAATTGATAATTCGCGCGCCATGAATCCGCTTCTTCTTCGGACAGCAAGCCAGCCTCAACGCGCGTATCAATCGCAAATCGCAGAACCTTGTCGAGTTTGGCCGCTGTGCGCTCGAGCGCCGGCAGTTTGCCCTCAAGTTCGGCCTGGGTCATAATGGCGCCAGCTTCGGCGTCAGTCATCCCCGATCCAGTGCCTTCCGCGAACTCGTCATTGATCGATGATATCCGCGCGTTGCGTTCCGGTGCATGGCGGGCATACAGATAGGTTTCCAGTTCGTCAGCTGCGATCCCTTCGGCCTCCATCGAATCAAACAGCGGTTGAACGAGTTCGTCAGCCAGTTTTTCCAGCCGCGCGCCAACCTTGCCGCTCATCAATTCCTCTTTGAGATACGGGTTCATTGATTCGGGCATTGTTTCGCCGGTCTGCAGTTCCACCCGCTGCTGGCTGCGCAATAGCGGAAGCATCCGGTTTTGCAGATTGGTGCGCCATACGTCCAGCCGATCGGTGATTGCCTCGCGGTTGCCGATCAGGGAGCGCGCATTTTCTCCAATGCTGAATTTCTGCGTTACCTGAACGTCTGCGGCGTCAAAGATCACATAATTATATGATCCCTCGCCTTTGGAGCGCGAGGCGCCATCAAGATATTTGATACCTTTTATACCAAGATCGAGAAGCGCTTTTGAAGCTAGTTTGCGGCCATCTTGGTAAGAGCCGCCATAAGCAGGTCCAGCCCTTTCCCGTAAAGCAATTTCTCCTGATATGGCGTCATAATACATATTGCCTTTGAAATCAGGTAGTGTGTCGGCTGTGTATTTTGCTGATAATTCAGGAGCAGAGTTCATTTCTTTTGCAATTGCCTCGCGAACATTTTTAGACTGCTCTGTCAGAGGAGCATCCCACAAAAGATATTCACCCTCTTCCGGCAATTCGACTTGGAATAATTTACCTTCGGTAGAGATTTCTATGTCTTTTTTATTTTCAGTAATCCAATTACGAACGGATTCAGGAATCCGCGACATAGCAAGGGCGTTGTCAACTCCCCTTGCATCCCGCACATAAGCCAATCCCTGCATCATATCCCAATTTTCAGAAGTCCATGAACCTCCTTTTTCATTAAGATCGTCTTTCCATTCCAAGTATGTTTTCCCTTGGAGGGTAGGTTCGGGGTTTTGACGCTTTGTTAATTTGTCGCGATAAAACTCTGCGACTGATTTTTTATCAGCAAAATAAATCCCATACCCGTAAGCCTGTGCGCCCTCACCGGTCCCGATTGCATCATTCGAGAAGATATCAAAGTCGTGTGGTGATCCGTGATAAGCGACCATATCGCGGCGGCGCGTGCGCGGGTCATAATATGGGCTTTCACGGCTTCCAACTTCACCGGATGCGACATTCTGCAATATCTCTTCGACGGCCTGAACATTGCCGGATTTGAAGATAGCGTTGCGGATTGTCGCAAACAGATTAATTATCCGGCGCATTGCATCGCGGATAAAGCCGTTCGGGCGCGTGCCGCCCTCCCGCCACTTGGCGAACATATCGGCGATAGCCTCTTCGACCATCTGGCTTTCCGTCAATCCCAACTCTTTATACCTGCGATTCACGCTGGCCATCAAGAACTTGTCAGCCCGAGCAGCCTTTTCCAAAGCGGTCCATTCCGCGCGCTTGAACAGGCCAAAACCCTTCAGCGCGTGAATGATTTCGTGATCGACAACGAACTCTTTTGTTGCACCAGGCACGCTGTTGAGCGCGATCCGGATTATCCGGCCTTCAATCGAGCCCTGAATTTTTGGATTACCCAGGATCAGGTCTGTCACTTCCAGCGTCACCTTGTCGGCGAGGCCAAGCTTTTTGACCTGCTCGCGCAATTTGGCTTGGATTTCCTGCCAATTCGAGTCCTCGCGCGGCGTTGCCGGTGTCGACGCGAACTGCTCCAGCTGTGGCGCTGACTGCCTACCGATCGAGAACCGACTGCCATATTTCTCGGCAATCGCGCGGGCGCGTTCCTTCACATCGGCGTCGGCCTGGGCAGCAACTTCAAAGCGAACGCCGGAATCCAGCAGCGCTTGAACGGCGGGCTCGGCCCTGCTGATATCCGCCTCTGCCACCATGCCGGTTGATTTCGAGACAAAATCAGTCCCAAGGGCTTTCACCAAGCGCTGATTGAGGAAGAACTCGCCACCTGCCGACTTCGTGCGGGCAGCGGTCACGGCGAAGGCATCGCGCACGGTGAACAGGCTCACGGCGCCGGTGGAGCCCTGTCCGGTGATCGTGCCGCCCTCACTGCGCAGCCATTCGACAATTGCCTTGGCGTTTGTGAGCGGAATCCCTTTCCCTGCGATGTGCTTCTCGAGATTGAAGTCGCGGCGCATCATAATGCCCTGCTTCACTTCGCCGTTTTTCGTCGTGTAATTGATGATTGCGCCATTGCCGTTCACATAATCGAACCCTGCCAGCAGATTGCCGGTGACGATCATGCGGTTCTCGCGGCTTTCGCTCTGCATGGAGTCGAAGGCTTCCGTCACCAGCATTTCGCCGATATTGGGCTGCTTCTCGATTACGACCTTGCCAAACAGTTCTGTATCGCTGGACGTTTCCACCTGCGACAGCGGGAATGTCATGGTGCGAGCGCTATCGACAACGGATGCGGTCATCTTCCACGAACCAAGGGCGAGCGGGTTTTTCGCGTTGCCGGTGCGCTGCAGGTCTGTGACTACGCCGTAGAAATTGCCGTTGGCTGTCCGGATTTTAATGCTTTCGCCAACAAGCGCGATCCGGCGAATATCGAGAAAGCGCTGCGAATTGGCCTCAAGCCGGTCGCGCGTGCGCTTGGCTGTGTCGTCACTGGATGAATTGTCCAGCTGCTCGCGCATGAAATCCTGCCCTTCAAGATAGGATGCGCGAATTTTGTCCATCTGTTCGGCGCGGGTCTGCTCCAACAAGTCTGTTGCGGTTTTCCCTTCCGCGTCCCTCACAATGATTCCAAGGTCCGATATGCCGGCCTTCACCTGGTCGACCACTTCGCTAGACGAAAATGGTTTGCCAAGACGCTTCACATCGACCGTCTGCACGATCACGGCGCCGGCGAACGGGCTGGTTGACCCAGGAACGGATGGGATTGCTTCGGCTGTGGCGATAACTTCGGCGTCAAGCGGGAAGGTTTTCGCTTCAAGCGCGTTTTCGCCAGCCGCCTCTTTCTGTGCGAGCAGCGCGCGATATTCATCCTCGATCCGCTGATAGAGTTCTTCCTGCTGCTCGACCGGCAGCAATGGAATACGGCCAGTCACCTTGCGCGCCGCGCCGTCGCGGTTGTAGCCCTCATCCTCTTCTTTCAGGGGGCGGCTCAAGGAGTCATGAATATCAGGCTCTTCTTCCATGATCCGAGCGACCACTTCGTCGCCATACTCGTTCATGAAGTCGAGCGTTTCGCTGGACGTTAGCGCGCTATCGCGGCTGGCTGTGGTGTTCGCGTTCAGGCTGGCCATTTTCTTGGCCAGAACAGCGGCAGGGCGCTTTTGAGCGGGAACATTGCCGACCAGCTGGTCATATTCCGGCAGCACAACCTGTCCGGTCCGGTGGACGCGGCCAAGCATTTGCATGTGCGTGTCGATATTACCTTCGGCCTGGGCGATGATCATCCGGCGCTTGCGCTGGTCTTTGAATTTCTCACTGGCATGAAGCGACAGGCCGGTGGAGCCCGAGCGGTTCAGCAGTATCGCGTCAATCTTGCCGCTATTGTAGCCGTTGATGGTCTTCTGCCGACCGGCGATCGAGCGATCAGCTGTCTTACGTGCCTTCAGATAAGCTTTGCCGTTGCGATAGTTCAGGCCGAGCGAACGACCGGTGATTTCCCCAACCGCGTAACCAGCCACTTCGATCTTGCTCAAAATGTGATCCAGTGGAGACCCAGGCAGCGCGTCGAGTCCTGACGAACGAATGAAATCCATTGAGGATTTGAACGCATTGACGGCGTTCGGACCAATTTGCGCGTCCGTCAGCCGGATGCGCTCGCCCTTCTCACCTTTCGCGGCGAACGGCTTCTTGACCGTAATCCAGCGTGAGCGCTCGAGATAGCGGGCAAAAACATCGGCGAAGGTTATGTCGATTTCTTCGCCGATCCGCACGCCTTCGTCTTCGGCATATTGATCAAGGAATGATTCAAGAGTGTTGGCAACAGTGATTACCGGCTTTTCGCCGTCCTGGATGCTCTTGATGGCGCGATCAGCCGCCGCGTCGGCGGTGAAGGCGAGAAGCATTTGATCAATAATATTGTGCATGATCGATGTGAAGTTCGTCGAAGCCGCGCCCGCGCCGCCCACGGAATTATCAGCGGAAACAGATTTGGCCTCGTCACGGATTTGCAAGTCGATATTGGCAACGGTTGGCGCAATGTGAAGTTCGCTGAAATCCTGAATTTGCTTCAAGATCGTGCTGGCGTTGGCATATTGCCCGCGATCGATCTCGACCGTTGGCGTATTGTATGAAATTCCCTCGAAACTGCGTTCACGGCGCACATATTGACCGGCGCGGGCGAGCATGGCCGCGACGACCTGCTGCATCGGCACGCCGCCCTTTGAAATCGCTTCACCCAGGTTCTTGAGATCAGGCACGGCCAGCTTCATGTCTGTGGCAGAATAAAGGTCCATCACATCAGGGCGCTTGGCGTATGTCGCGCTGGAATAGAAAACGCCGTGCGCCGCGTTCACCAGATTGCGAACGAACTCTGCGCGGTTCGGCGCATCGCCCTTTGCTGCCTGCTGTCCAGATTGACCGCCCGCATTATGGCTTTCATCCAGCATCAGAACGCCGCCATCGGCGAGAGAAGCGAGAGTTTTCCGGCGCGGCGTTTCCTGGCTCTTGAGCGTCTGCATTTGCGCGTATGTCGTGAAAATTGCGTCTATGCCCTCATCGGCCAGCTTTTTCCCGCGCAGACTTTGGAGATAGTCATTGTGCGCCTTCGCCTGCGGTGTTTTCAGCTTGAAGCCGGTGTCCTCATCGAGCAGCACAGTCTTGCCCGCATCGGTCATCACAAGGTTCATGTCGCGCCCGAGCATGTCTATCAGGCCGATATCGCGCAAATCACGATACATATCGCCGTAAAGGTTCGGCTTTTCTGTGACAAAGATCGGATTGCGGCCCTGCCGGATGGCATAGCGTATCATCGCGGCCACAACGCGGCCCTTCCCGATACCGGTCTGATCACCGATAATGAAGCCGGCGCCGCGCTCAATGTTGTCGATGGCAAGCGCGATAGCGTCGACCTGCTCCGCGCCGAAATATCCGGCCAGTTCGGATTGCTTATATCCAAGGCGATCGGCGACGAATGTGTCGATAGCGCCTACGCGCTGCTCGAGAAGGTCCAGGGCGTCGGCAATACTGCCGGCCATATTGACCGGCACAAGCGTTCCCATCGTTTTAGACTGCGATCCAGCCTTATATGCAACCTGCCGATCATTCTCGGCTGTTTCATTGATTACTGGCTTAGCGCTTCCAGCAGCGCTTCCTCGCTGTTGATTTTCAACGGCTCGAGCGTTTCCATCGCTGTCCCCATCCAATCCATCGCGGCGGGATTGTCCGTCAGAACGTCCATCACGAACATCATCACGGAGTCCGTCCGGATTGGCCCGCTCGCTTCCAGTGAGCCCGCGTCCTCCATCTGTGACATTATCTGCTGCATCAACTCGGGCTGGTTGCTCGATTTGCTCAACACGACTTCCATCCGTGTTTCCAACTGGTTCAGCTTTTTGCGTGCCTCGATCATTCAATTTCTCCTGAAGCGCGTCCCAACTATTGAATTGTGGTGGCGCTTTGACTGCGGGCAATGTGCGCGAAGACTTTCCGCGCCCATCGATAACGATCACATCAACCGGCCATCCCGCCCCTTGGCGCTCATAGAGAGAGCCATCGACGGTGAAATGATCAGTGACATTATACGCTGAATACAGCTTAAAGTAAAATTCCCGCTTTGCCTTGCCGTTGTAGGCGTCGGCGCGCTTGCGTGGATCGGTGATCAGTTTGTTGATTCCGCCGACCAAAAGGACAGCTTTCCCGTCATCCTTCATGGATGACAGCGCCTTCATGGCGATAGCGTGGTCGATTTCGTTGGTCGAATATTGGCCATCAACCTCGAAGCGCACAGTCTGGCCGCTTTCGTCCTTCACCGCGCCGAATGGCGGGTTTCCGATCACAACGTCAAAATCACCCTTCGGCGCGAACTCGACTGCATCATTTTCCGTGACAGTCGCATCCGGCAGCAGGCGGCGCAATTGCTCGGCCCGATCGGGATTCAGTTCATTGGCTGTGACATTCTCGCCTCGCGCCCTGATCAACAGCGCGCCATTCCCCGCCGATGGCTCATATACGCTTGTCTCATCCCCAATGCGGCCAAGGCGCGAGGCCAGATAAGCCAGTGGGACCGGTGTGGAGAACGCCTGCTGCGCGACGCTGGTTGATGTGCGTGTGCCAAGCTTCGGCTGGCGTGAATAGAGATTGACCAGAGCGTTATATGTTTCGATCTCGGTCCCGCCGCTGCGGCCAAAAATGATCCCGCGCCCGACTTTGACAACCGCGGATTCAATGGCCTCTTCCAAAATCTTCGCTTCAGCTGATCCAGCTGCGATCTTTTGGCCGGTCGCCTTCTCTGCCAGCTGCCGCGCCTGCGTGATGCTGGTGAACGCTTCGCCGTTTTCAAAGGCTTTGATAAATGCGCCTTCGATCTGGCTGCGAATATCACCTTCGGTTTGCAGGCCGGTAGCGGTTTCAGCGGCATTGCCCCCAATTTCGCTATTCGCTCCGGCCTGCGTTTCGGTATCTTCGATGAAATTGAGACCTGCACGCACCGCGCCTGGGCCGTCCATGTCGGCAACGTCCTGGCCGCTGTCCTCAAGGAAGTCCCGCGCGCCGTTATACCATGCGCGCAGATATGGCTTCAATTCGGTCATCGTCATGTCGAGATCGTTTGCAATCGCCTTGGCATATTGCCCGAATTTCCGCGCTCCGGCCTCGATATGGAAGGCTGACAACTCGAGCCCTGCGGCCATCAATTCAGGGTCAAAGCCGCTGTTCAGCTGCGCTTTGCCAAGCTTCGCCTTGATCTTCGCGCGCAATTCGGCGGCGCGATCCTGCGTGACAAGCGTGTTGGTGGCGCCGTAATTGGATTTCGGCTTGTCGGCGGCGGTCTCGCCTTCTTCTTTTTCGGTGGCGCGCTTTACAGCTTCACGCTTCTCCGCATTGTCGAAAATAGCGGCAACCGCGTCGACCTGCTCATTCGACAGGTCTTTGTTGACCGCGCCGGCGAAGTTTGGCTTCGGATTTTCCTTCGCCTTCAGGTCCAACCGGCGCCCAACGTCTTCGTCGTCCCTGACTACGCCGTTTTCGTTGTCCCGATCCAGTTCATCGAGTTCGGCCCGCTCTTTTTTGGTGAGCGCGTCTTTCTTTTTCGCCTCCGCGATCTTTTCCGTGCGCGGCCTCGTGGCATCTATCGCGGCTTCGATTTCCGCGATCGATGCGCCTCCGGTGATCCGGTCGATATACTGGCCCCAAATCTCCGCGTTCATTTCGGGATTTTTAACGCCAAGCTTCACCGCGATTTCTTCGGCGCGTTCAGCCGTGCCATTCACAATCGCGCTTTTCAGGCGGGCGCGCACATTCGCGTCCTCGCCTGGGCGAACGGCTGTTTTCTCATTGGCGCGCAAAGCTTTCGACAAAGCGCCGAACGCTTCATCGCGGTTATCAAATCCCTCGAGAGTTCCTATTGAATCATCATTCGGAACAACGAACCATTTTCCGGATTGCAAATTCTGGTCAACAATTCCGCCTGATTTTTCATCTGGATTGGTTGCCATCTTACCAGGTGAAGTCTCAGACCATCCTTTAACCAGTCGCTTCGAAGCGCTATTGTCCGGTTCAACCCTTTCTGTCTTCGGCGTGCCAAGCTGGCCTTCGACAAACGCCCGCATCTTTCGGGCGGCGGCGCGGTTCGTATCGGATTGCGCGCCCTTGCCTTCAGCCATGTTGATCAGCTTCGAAGCAGCGCGCGTGAGCGCTTCGGCCTTGGTTTTGCCGGTCGCGAGTGTTCCACCGGCGAAGCCGCTGATTTCATACTCGACCGAAACACTGCCATCGGCGTTCTGCTCGACAGCGAGCCCGTTGCCCTTGCCGAACGATTGAGCGGCGAGAGTTTCGACCGGCGCTGTGGCGGTGACTGTTGCGTCATCGATCGGCTGGAAATTATCGAGAGCGGCACGAATTTTGGCTTCGTGCTTTTTGGAATAGGTGAGCCCGCCGTCTTTTTTCTGCAGAGCCGAGACCTTCTCGGGCAGTGCGCGCGTAACGGCTTCCTGCTGCCCTGGATTCAATCCATAGACGGTGATTCCCTTGCCGGATGATGTGGGCTCGATCCGAACGGCTTCTGACGCGCTGGCCGGTGCGGCGGGCTCAACTGCGACCGGCGCGGCGGGCGTGATCGGCGCGGCGGCAATCTCTTGTGTCGGCAAGGCTGTGGGCCCGACATTGGCCTGCAAAGGCGCAGTTTCCTGCGGCGTTGAAGTGACGGGCTCAACTTGGGGCTGCGCGGAGAGATCAATTCCAGCATCCGGAACCGTGCCTTCAATGGCCTCAACTCCGGCGATCTGCGCGGCAATGGCAGGATCGACCTCCGTGTCGGCGCCGGTAACGTCCAGAAAGTCAGAGCCAAGAACGCGAGTGACAAAATCCTCTGCGCTTTCGCTATCAACTTCCAATTCGGTCGGCGTTGGAAGCGGGGCAATGTCGCCGGTGGCAGGGTCGAACGCCGCGCCGCCCAACTTGCCGAGATTTTTCATCACATAGGCGCGCGTTTCAGCTGGCGCATGATCAAGCCAGCCGTCGCCATGCTTTTTGATTGCGCCATCGAGCGCACCAGGCCCCCAATTGTAAGCGGCCCACGCCTTCGATGGATCACCGCCGTAGCGCCGCATCATCGCCGCCAGATAGTCACGCCCAACGCGGGCAAGTTCAGCCATGCCGTTATTCTGTGCAGGCCGAACTCCGAAACCTGGGTCTGTTTGCGTTCCTGGCATGACCTGCATTTTACCGCGAGCGCCGGCAGGGCTGGTCAAAACGCCGCCTTGATTGTTGAAATCACGGTTTCCGGACTCACTCGCGAGAGTGATTTGCACCATCTTGTCGAATGGCGCTTCGACCTGTGGCCGTGCCGATGGCTTCAATGGCCGCTTTTGTTCCAGCGCATCGGCGACCGTATTCTTGCCCTTCTGGATATATTTATCCGGCAACGGGCTGGCGCGATCGGCCTCGCTCAATGGAACGTCTTGGCGAGGATCAGGAATGGACTCCTGCAAAAACGATTTTGGAGCCTGCGGGGAATCAATCCCGCCGCCCGCTGGTGGAGAACCGGCCAATGGCTTCTGGATTCCGTTAGGCACTGCTGCACCGATGGGTGCGCCGACCATCGCGCCGATCACACCAGCATCAATCAACCGCTCTTTGGCTTCTCCGAAGGTCATCCCTTCATTGAGAACAGCCATATCATAACCGATCTGCAGGGCCTCCGTCACCATTTCCTGCGTGCCTTCGGCGGCTGCACCGGTCGCGGCGCGGCGCAGTATTCCTCCGCCGTTCGGGCTCAAAATCTTACCAAGGGCAATTCGTTCAGGGATAAATTCAGCGAACGCGGAAAATGATGCGTCCATAATCGACTGTTCTGTGGTGCGACCGCTGGCCCGAGCCTCCGAATATGTCTGCCCATAAACCCGAGCGCCCATAAGAGCCGCGCCGGTTGTCGGCGTGCCTGTGATGATGCTGGCGCCGGTCGCAGCAGCCAATTCAGCCGCCGCGTTGCCAGCTTCCATCACATAGAACTGGAATTTGTCATTGCCGTAGTTTGGCGCATTTTCATTCAGGTTATTGCGCGCTTCCTCAAAGAGTTCCTGCCCCCAAACCTTGCCTTCACGCCGACTTTCCGCAAGAAACCGCTCGGCATCGACTTCATTGAATTTCTGCTCGACATATTCGTCAGTGCCGACATTCTGGCCCCGACTAATGCGCCCTTCAAAGTCGGCTTTGTCGCGGTTCATATTCGCCGCGGTTATCGTTTCATCGAAAGCCTGGGCAATGCCGCCCATCCAGAGTTTTGTCCTGTCTGGGAAATTAGCAACATTCCGCTTGAAGTTTTCAGCCCAACCAAGATTTTGCTCGCCGGTGGCATTATATGCGGCCTGATCCGCTTGTTCAGCCTGATAGACCGAACTCACGCGATCGTTCTGGACCTGCTTCTTGTCCTGACGCAGCTGGAAATCTGTCTTTTGGCTATCAGTTTGCGCCGCCTTGCTGACGCGCTCGACGGGGCTTTCTGGAAGCAATCTTGAGCGCGCTTCTTCCGTGCCAAGCGCGGCTTCGGGCTCTTCCAGCAGACCTTTTAGGGTTTTTGGCGCGGGCGAGAGAAGATCATTCAGTTTAATGGCCACTCGTATTTCTCCTACGGCAGCTGCAAACCTCTTGCCTTCGCCAGTTGATCGACTTTGGCCTTTATCTGCGCTGCGTTCAAGCCCTTAAATGGAGCCTCGCCGCGCGCCGCCATCGCCGAAGCGTCGTTATACATTTGCGACAATTCGCCTGCAGAGATTTTGTTCGCCGCGACTGGTGCGGCTTTCGGCTTCGCGGCAGGTCGAGCGCTGGCAGCAGTGCCTTTGCGTTCCGGAATGGGCTCGCCTCGACGTTCTGCGCGCCGAACTTCGCGCTGATATTCGGCCTCTGCTTCGTCGTTGGCCTTCTGCTGCGATGCGGTAGGCGCTGCGGCAATATCCGTAACCTCTGTGCGGCCATCCTTGTAAAGCTTGACGTAATTGCCGGCTGAATCGATGATCACATCGTCAATGTTTCCGCTTTCCAGTTCGTCGCGCAATCTTATGCTCGCAGCATCGCGGTTGGTATCGAGAACACTTTTGACGCGGGCAAGCCGCTCATCAATCCCGCCTTTGTGAGTTTCCAGGTCTTTCTTGTTCTCGAGATCAGTTTTCGACTGGTCTTTTTTGATCTCGCCTCCGGTGACAAGCAATCCCTTCTTGATCCCATATTGGCGCTCATCGGACGCAATAGACCGCTCTTCAGCGCGGCCCTCGGCTGCAATAAGCCGCTCATCGGTTCGGCCTTCTGTCTCGATCGTGCGCTGGTTTTTCAGCTTTTCAAGAGCGTCTTCACGATCCTGCAACGCGCTCGCCGTCATTCCTTTTCCAAGGCCAGTCAGCAAACCTCCGAGAATATAACTCATAATTCATTCCTACCCAATGTCTTGACCGGTGAACTCTTTCAGTTTGCCCGCTTTGTCTGCCTGCAGAAGACCGTCCCACTCGGCTTTCAATTCTTCTTCGGTCGCGCGGCCATCCTGAATGATTTTCGGGCGATACATATCGACGAACAGCGTCAACGCGCCGCCCATATCTTCCTCTGAATATTCGTGGATTCCCGCCGCCTCAACCGCTTCCACAAGAAACTCGACGCTATCAACGGCGATTTCCTTCAGAACGTCATTGCTCAAGGGCTGGCCAGCCTCTCGCGCGCTATCATCGACCTTTTTGGTGATCTCGACGGCGGTTGTTGCCAAGGCCAGCAATTCAGGCTTTGGCGCGTTGCCTTCGGCGGGCGGCGCACCCTCGACCTGGAAGGCTTCAAGCAATCCTGGCTGAATTTCGCCGCCCTTATAAATGAGAGACAAGAGATTTTGCGTCGCCGCTTCGTATTGCGCCTGCTCTTCAGGGCTCGCAACCTCTCCGCCCGAGTCATTCTCATCGGTGAGAGTGGATGGGTCGCGATTGTCTGGCGCTGGTTGCCCCTGCGCCGGTTGCGGCTGGTTGCCGGTGTCCATAAGCCCCGCCATAATTATACTTCCTTCCTGACCAGACGGCCCTGCTGCTCATCATAAACCCAACGGCCCACTTGCGAGAATGGATCGGTATTTGTCGAGACCTGATTTCCTTGGTTCGCAATCAATGTCGGGTCAAGCAAGCCACCGGAAACATCATAGTTCCCCTGACGGTCGAGCCGCGCTTGCTGCTGTGCCTTCGCGTCGGCTTTCGCCGTGATCCCGCTACCCAGGCCCGCAATCAATTGCGAAGTGATCAGCGGATTGCCAAGAAGCCCGCCAGTGATCCCACCGCCACCGGTTGCCACCGGCGCAGCAAGTGACCCCACCGCACTGGTCGCCGCGCCGGTCGCCGCACCGGCAGCGCCGACAGCCGAGCCACCAGTCTCCGCCGCTGCTTGCGCTGCGATTTCAGGCGTGATCACATTGCCAATCCCGCCGCTGGCCGCACTGGATGCGCCGTTGGCTCCGATTGCGCCGGCGCCGAGAGCGCCAGAAGCGGCTCCGGCCAGTAGGCCCGCTGTCATTCCCTTCTTGCCGCCCAATGCAAGGCCAGCAAGCCCGCCAAAGCCCGCGTTCGTAACGGCTGCGGTCAATGTGGTGGCCAAGCCACCGGAAATCCCTAGTGACCCTACCAACCCTCCTATGGCTGTGGAGAATGTCGGCAAAATGCCAAGGGCTGCGCCACCGGTGAACACGGCAGCGGCAGCGACCAGCGCGTAAGGAGCAATTTTTTTGACCACCTTCACGACTTTTTTGAAGACCTTCCCGATCTTCTTAAAAATTCCTGACATTATATTAACTCCTTACCCCAAATGCCGCCGCATTTTACAAAACCCTTTTTCGCGTAAAGCGATTCAATTTGCGCCGCATCAACACCCAATGCGTCTGTCCACGAAAGTTTCGTTTCAAAAACCTTTGGATTGTCTTCTGCCCATTTGACATAATCGTCAACCAGACGACTTGCCGCCGTGATCCCCGCCTTCTTCGTGCAGACCAGAAACAAGTCATTCGCCACCAGCCGGTCGCCGATGTGATAAACCCGATCCAATATCCCAATCATGAACCCTTCGACCTTGCCGGACTTCTCGACGACACTCACATTGGTCGATCCATTGTGGAGCCCTTGGCGCTGGACGCAGTGCATGATCAGCGCCCGAGCGGTCTTTTCATCAACCTGAACATGGCCGTTATATTTGCTCTTGTTGTGAGCATCGAGCAGTAATTCATATACCCTTGAAAGGTCGGAGAGATTGGCGGTTCTTATCATTGGATGGCGGTCCATTTCCCGTTTTTGTAAACCATACCATATTGTGAAAGATCAATGGCTTCCGGTCCACCATAAACGCCACCGCTGCCGAAATTTACACCGGAAGACGTTGGCGGAAGGTTCGCAATGTTGCCAGGATATGTTGGCGCCGGTGATGGCGCTCCGGAAGATGGCGCAGTCGGCGCCGCCGTGCCGCCGCCGTTTGTGGTCGATCCGCCCCAAGAAAGCTGCGTAGCGCCCAATGTGTCCATGTAAGCGCGCCCCTGATTGGTCACGCGCTGAAATTCAGCGATATATGCGTTGCGATCCGCTGCGCTGATATCTGGATTTGAACTCAACGAACCCATCGCGCTCAAATAATTGGAACTCAAATTGCTATCGGACGCGATCTGCTGGCCGCGCAATTGCGTTTCGGATGACAGAAGGGCTTGCCGCTCCTGCGAGGAAAGCGCTTCCATCTGGCGATCCATCGCCGCGAGGTCGGACTTCTCCTGCGCCGTCAAAGAGCCCTCAATCTGAAGCTTTTGCCGCAAATTGGCCGCTGTGTCGCTCATTTGCTGCAGAGTGTATCGAGAGGTTATGTCCTTCGCGGCCAGGTCGCTACGGCTGGCCAGTTCTGTATCGAGCAGGTTCGCGCGAGAGTTCAATTCGGTGTTCAGCAATTTCTCGCGACTGTCCAATTCAGTGTTCAACAGATTTTCGCGGCTATTCAAATCACTCGATTGAAGGTTCTGCGCAGCGATTTGCGAAGCGTCCTGGCTCGCGATCGGCGCGGCAGCTGCTATTGCAGAAGCTTCGGAAGCGCCAGCGGCCATCGAAGAGTTTTGGAGTCCGCGGCTGGCAGCAGTCTTTTCGCCCTGATAGCGCGCCTGTTTGATATATTTGCTGTCAGACGACAGAAGACCGTTCAGCTGCTTCGCTGTGCTTTGATCCTCCGGAATCCACTTTCCCTCTGCATTGAACGGCATAGCTACCCCCTAAATATTCAAGCCGAGAAGACGGCCAAAGAAACTGCGATCGGACTTTTTCAGTTGCTCGCGGTGTATTTCCAAGCAGGTCCGATAGATATGATCAACCGACTTCGGATTTTTATTCGCCTTTTCCAGTTGGCCGGTCTGCGCGAAAAATCCTTTTTGCCACGGCTTCGCGTCGTCGTGACCATCTGCCAATTGTCGTGTTTCGGGCAATTCAACGCCAGGAACATCGTCCAGCAAGACTTGTGGAACATAGCGCTCGCATGGCGGAACATCGTTGAGAAGGCTGGTTGTCATGCAGCCAGAAAGCAAAAGCAGGAGCAGGGTGCTGATCAGTGACTTCATGGCGCTTCACCCCTCAATTCCCTGCATTTGGCCGTGTTCTTGTATGTCTGCAGCGCGCATGACGCACGAAGCGCCGCGTCATTGCTGAAACCTGCCGGTGCTTTGTCGATCTCCGCTGTGGCTTCCTCGACGCTTTTGTCGATCTCGGCGTCGGCAGCGGCCTTTTTCCCAAGTTCGTCCAACACAGCCTCGCCGGTCTGCGTTCCCGCTTCGGCCTGTCCTTGCTCAACGCGGATTTGCTTCTTCTGCGTCATGATCTTGCTGATCATCGCGGGGGCGAATACCAGAGCGGCCACGACCAGCGCGGCGATAATGAGTCCTATAATGACTCTTGTTTGAGTGATCATTCTATCATTCCTTTACGGGGTTCAAAGGATTCACCGGTTAATTCCGGCGATGGCCTGGGGTCGTCAAATATGGTTGCTTGGGGCTGTGGCGGCGGGCGGTGCGTTGCCTTCAGGTCATCGATCATTTCATTTTTGTCATAACTCGATTTGCTGGTCGCGAAATAATAAGCGAGCGCGCCACCGGTGAACACGGAAAGCTGGCCGAGCATATATGTGATCAGCTGAACATTCTCTTCCGCGACGCTGGTTTCAATCAGGCGGAACAAGGCCAGCATAAAGGCGATCAGGAGCGCAAGAGAAAGAAACCCTCTCATTGCGCCCTTAATCTTTATGTCTGTCCAGGTCATTCGTTGAGCCCCAATATTGCCTTGGCCTTGCGGTAGTTTTCCGCAATCTTGCCATGATAGTTGTGCTTATAATAGGTCCGTCCGTTGTAGGATTTTGCTATTGCACGGCACGTTTCGGGGTCTTCCGATATCTGCTTCAGCTTGCCGATCAAATTATTGGCCTTTATGAAGCGCACAAATGCCTCATAGTGGTTATATTCCGAGATTACCATAGAATATGCGAACTCGAAAACGCTGGAATATCCAAGCGGCTTCCAGTGAGCGCCCATGATCTGAAACTTGCCCCAAGAGCATGACTCCAAGCCCGCGATCGGATTGATGCAAATGGCGTCGGCCAGCTTCTCCCAACTGTCATTTATGCCATTTCTGTTTGAGTCCATCGTGTAGCCGCCGCCGACTGGATTGCTCAAAAGAGGGATTTTGATCCGGACGCGCCGCCAGAAATAATGCCTCTCATAGAGAATTTTCGGACGGCCAGTGTCAAAGAACGCGCTCTTGCCGGATTCCGTCATGGCGAACGCCATCACTTTTGCCGGAGAAGCATTATCCAGCATGGCCGCAAACTTCGTGAACTCGTCATTGGTTATCGCCGCGGCGGATTTGTTGGCGAAGATGCGAAGAAACTCGCGCTTCGTTATTGCCCCTGGCTTGCCGTCGACACCGTTGCCGGCAGGCCCGCTTGTTCCGAGATCGGCGCCAAGGATCAGCAAAAATTCCTGAAGGTCTGTTTTGTCTTGCGCTACGGTCATTTCATTCTCCAAAGACCCGCTTGAAAAAGCCGATCACCTTAGTTTTTCCCCACTCTGCGACCGATATCGCGGCCTGCTCGAGTAATTCCAATATTGCCTGACCGGCGATACCAACGCCGACAGACATTATCGCCGTTCTCTCCCATGTCGTATTGACCTCGAGAGCGAGCCATAAGGCGGTGATCCAGAGCGCACCACCGTTAAAGAAGGCCACTCGGGCCGGATTACTGTTATTCTTCGGCGGTCTCCCAAGAGCCGCGAGCATGCCGAAGAACAGGCCGACAGACGTTATCCCGATTGTGATCATCAACGGTTGCCCGTTATACTCGATCAAAAACAAACCTGTGATTCCTCCAATTCCAGCTGGAACAACCTTTGCTATAGCCTCTCCACTTGGAATCATCGCGCTAAAACCACCTGTGCAAATCCCACCAATGTTGAAAAAATATACCATCCGGCGATCCATTTCATCTTGAAGTCTGGGAAAAAGGCCAGCTTTCTCAAATAATGGGTTTCGGCAGCGAGCAGACAGTGCATCCCGATGACGGACATAATCGGCCACCGGCCTTGCGCCAACAACGCCAGCTGTTCGTGCATGATGGGAAGCGTGAACGAAAAAAGAGGCGCGAAGGCGAGCGCTAAGCCGGTCAATATGAACCAGCCCTCGGATGATTGCCTGATCTCCGGCCAAGCCACCTTTGGCATAGGAAGCCACCGGCGAGCGCCGAAATGATCTGCTGCGATCATCCACCGGCGAAACTGATTCCACCGGCGCGCGAGGATCACGTTGGCCAGTGCCAGCGCAACGCCCCACACAGACAGCCGGACAGCCAGAAACAAAGCATCCTCAACCCAAGAAGGGATGAACCCGAAAAAAAGAAAGTTTGCCTCGATCATCGCATTTTACCTCTTGCGCTGAAAAATCTATGCACACCCTGCAATGTGTGGCTGGATTGCGTAGCGGAAGAGGAATGAATGACGAGTGACATGTTCTTTCCTGCTCCGTCTATATATGCCTCGGCCTGGGCTGTTGTCGGCGAATTGAATGTGAGCGTCGGCAATTCTGTATCGCCCCATGCGCCGCCCGCGCCATCCGTGACAAACTGCTGGTTCTCAAAATACGGCTGAATTCCGATCGAATAATCAAAGATGGCGGTGACTGATATGGAAGTTCCTGGATCGGCTTCCATTTCCAGAAGCGCCTTGAAATAGCGCTTCAGGGTTTCCGGCCCGCCTTCATGGCCAAACGGCAGCTGAATCCATGCTTCGATATCGGCGCCATCAAACGACTTGCCTATATTCAACTCATAGACAAAGCCATTGGTTGCACCGGCGAATATACGTTCAACGCCGTTCACCTGCGCGACATGCAGGCAGGAAATGATGAAAGGATATTTCCCCTTCATCGCTTCTGGGTTTTTCCGGCCCATATAGATATTGATGATGCTGCCATCATCGAAGAACAGAATATATTGGTCTTTTTCCTTCGATACCATCGAAGCGACCGGCCAAATCCCCGCGTCCCGCTTTTCCTTCAAGGTCTTCTGGATCAACGCGGTATATGTGCCGAGTTTGAAATTCCCTGTTTCGCCGGCTGACGCTGCGCTGCGCACGCCGCCCGCGTCCATATATAGAACCTTGCCCAAGCGGCGTGCGGTGAACCGATACGCGCCGGATTCATCAGAGAGGGTATCAAGACGGAAATCGCTGCTGTCATTGCCCGATAGAACAGCGATGCTTTCGTCTGTGGTCACGATCAGGCTGGTTGTGGCGTTCGATACGAAGTTTGTCAGTTCCTTGCCCATGCCTATTTCAGCTGCGCCGGTGATCGGACACCACATGCGGGGCTCGCCAAGCGAGGAAAATTGGACAGACCCCAAGCGGAAGCCATAGAACAGGTGATTTTTATGCTCGCCGACAATGAAGGGCCGGTCATCCGGCATGCCGGTAGATATCGCGATGGCGCTCGCACCATCAAATTCAAAGCCCTTGCCAACGCCATTCACGCCGTAGAGGCGTTCCGTCCCTACCGAACCATAGAAATTGTGGCGAACGAACTCATAGCGCCCGCCAGCCGGATAACTGAAGGTGTATGGAGCCCCGTTGACGGTCGCAACGTCATCCTCTGCGCCCACGTTCAACGCCTCATCGTCCTGGAATACGCCGGTGACGCCATCGAGGATCAATGTCCCGCTCGCCGTCTGCTGATCCCAATATGTCTCTTCGGTCAAAAACACATGGCGAACGGTTGCTGTTGCGCCGGAGGTCGCGCCGGTGATCGTGTCGCCAACAGCGATGACCACCAAACCGCCAGAATCAAAATCAAGCGATGTGCCAAAATCTGTTGCCGTCCATCCACCGGCGCTAGATTGATAGGCGATCCCCGCGGTTGCGCCGCCATTGTCCCGCCATGAATGAAGCTTTCCGTCCAGCCACACAACGCCGCGAACCGGACCGGACCCAGGAACAGCGGTGATAGCTGCTCGACGCGCGGCGATTGCAGCCGCATCGGCGCCCGCTGAAGGGCTCGCCCTGCCATCAAAGCGTTCATAGCCTTCAATGCGCAGATATCCCTTCGACACGGCCTCATAGTTTTCAACCGCTATAACGCGGCCAGGAGGGACCGATATCGAAGGGCTTTCTTCGTCGAGCCCGCCCGTCAGTGGGGAATAGTTTGATTCCGAACTCATGCCAGAGGACCATCGCCGATTGTGATTTCCGGCGTCTGCTCGCGCACAAGCGCATTGCGCTGGCGCGTATATTCCTGATCTTCGACCATCATTGCCTGATATGCTTCATCTGATTTCGACAGCAGGCGGATTGCCTCGGCGATAATGACGCGATGATATTGCTCCGGCATATCGGGAATATCCGTGTCTGCCGTCAATTCCTGCGCAATGGAGCGATATTCTCCGGCGATCCGGTATGCCTTGTCTGGCGTTGGTCCGACAAGCAACTTTCCTGTGCTGGCCTCGGTTGACCAGTGGACTACGCGGCTGCTGTCATGAACGCCGCGATCGTATATCTGGCGCCACCGGCTGTAATCGATCTGGCAAATATCCGCTTCATCGGCCTTGCCAATAGCAGGATCGTAAAGCGAAAACGTGTTGAAGCACGGTTGATCCGAAAGCCACCGGCCAACGTCATCCAGGTTGAGTTCAGCAGCGGTATATGATTTTTGCCCGATAGTCAGCGCTTCATCGAAGTTCTTGCGCATCCAGAGCCAATCATTGCGCTCGTTCTGGATATTCATCCATGCGTCGTTGACGCAACCGGTAAGCTTTGCGACCCGACCGGTGACGCCAACGACAGTGGTGAAGCTTGGCAACCCCGCAATGGTTCCCGCTATGCGTGCAGTTTCTTTGCACAGTTTCAAGAAATCCATGTGCGAGGCTCCATTATATTAAGGGCAGAAGGCGTCTTTGGTCTTTTCAAACCAGTCGGCGATTTCTTCCCTGCTTGGGCGATCCATCAAATTGAACGGGATGCGCTGGCTCTTGTCGATCAGAACGTCGCCTTCATCCGTGTGAGTGATCAAATCCTGTTCGGTGTAGCCGAGAGCGACTACAACGCGCCAAGGGACCGTCAAGTCAACGCCGCGCTTCAATCCCCATGCGAAGCCATTGACGGAGACAGCAACGTCATCCTTGCCGCCTGCGCTTTCCTGCTTTGGAATCATGATAGTTGCCATTGGATCACCGCGTCCGTGCGATCCTGCGACGCGCTCGCCCTGGGCGGCTGGAATATCTTGCGTGACTTCATCCTGAACGCTCGGCGCCTCGGCGACTTCAACGAAAATTTTGCTGACGCCAGGCTGTGCAGTCTGGATAGCAGCCAAAACTTGTTCGTCGGTTGCGTTGTCTTCAAGTTCAAGATTGAGGATGGCGGCTGCATAGGTCTTGCGCTGCTCTGCTGTGGTTTCGGTAATTTCTTTTGCTTCAAGAGACATAATCGGGGCCTTTCTTTGTAAATGGGCGAGCGGCCTATATGACCCACTCGCCCCGTTTAGTCGACAGTTGTTATTCTGCCGCGTCTTCGGCGTCTGCGGCTGACGCAGACCCCTCAACGTCAGCCGCCTCATCGCCGGATGAGTCCAGAACTTCGTATTGCACATGGGAATTTTCGAGAGCGGAAAGCTGTGCGTTAGAAACGGTGACAGCTGTTCCGCGCCGGAATGATTCCTTGCGGCCATTGATCATCACATCAACGTCAGCTTGGTTGCCATCGTTCATGCGTTCGATCTTGATCCTGTTTTCGCCGGCAAATTCTTCGCTGGCCTTATCCGCTGCCTTTGGCGCTTCACTGGCTTCGGTGCGGGCTGCGTTGGCCTTCTGACCAGGTTCGGTTGATGCCTTGGCCTGATTATCTGCCGCTGATTTGTCAGCTGGCTTCTTTGCCGCTGGTTTCTTCGCTGCAGGCTTCTTTGCCGCTGGCTTTTTGGCCGCTGGCTTGGCTTCTGCTTTCGCGGTGGTCGATTTTTCTTTTGCTTTGTCGGTCATGATAGGAGTCTCCAAAGATAGATTGATGATAGATTAAAGAGTGATTGAGGCGGGAGCGTGAGCCCCCGCCTCATTGGACCCTACCCAATTACGTTGCGCCTGGACCCGAGCGGGTGACGCGATAGAAGATCACTTCAGCTGCGACGTTAACGTCAGTGTCGGCGCCGATCGTGAAGCCTTCTTCAACGCCGTCACCGCCAACGGTGGAAACACCGAGCGTTGTGATGATGCTGCGAGAGGCGTTGATGGTCTTCAAGCCGCTGGCCTGCGCCATGCCTTCACACCATTTCAATTCTTCTTTGGTCGCCGAAGTGACGTTGATCAGTTCGACCATTGCAGGCTTGAAGCCGCATTTGATCGTAATGTCCGCGCCAGTGCCAACAACCGTTCCAGATACTACAGTCGGATTCATGATAAAATTCCCTATGTTGTCATTGCGGGCGAGGAATACCCCCGCCCGTCATGAAGATTAAAGCGCCGATACGCCGACTTCGAGGCGTGCCATCCACAGGTCATTCAGGATGACCGCGGTAAACCACGTTTTCCACGAAACATAGCCGCGCTGACCCATAGGATCAGACTTCGACGGCTTCCCAGGCTGCAGAACCATCGGAACAATGGCGGTCTTGCCCTTCAGAGGAACTTGGCCGAACGCATCCATACCCTGATAGAGGATAGGATAAACGTCAGCTTTCGTGCCGCCGTTGGAAACCATCGTTCCTTTGTCGCCGCCTGCATCGAGCCAAGGGGCAAGATCAGGAGACAGAATATAGCGAACCTGCTCGACCGAACCGATTTCATGTTCGGAGATCGGCTTGCGCTGACCATATTTCGCGACCGGAATGAAGCCGGCCAGGTTGCGAATATCGGAGTCAAGATCAGTGTGACCGATGCCGACATAAGCCGCCTCGACTGCACTAACGCCATATTCCGGACCAGATTTCACCATGCGGGTGATCTTCTTGGCCTTCTGCGCAGCAAGAGCGCGAGTTACGGCGCGCTGCTTGTTCAGGGTGACAACCGTGTTCACAGCATCACGCGCTACGCCATTGGCATAGAACACGTTCGTTCCGGCCTTCAGCACGCCGTAGATGACCTGCTCGATGGTTGCGCCTGCCTGTTCACCGGCCAGCATGGTTGCTGTGTCCATAACAGGGTCTTCGGAGAGTTCCGTCACCTTGTCTGTGATTTCGATCGGACGGCCATACTGCTTGAGAGTAGCCTGAACGTCTTCATATTCGACCTTCTGTGTGGTCGGCGTGACGCCTTCCGTAACAGGAGTCGTCGCTGCTGGCAGCGGCTTAGGACGCCGGAACTTGATCGTTTCAGCTTTGTTTCCAGGAACGGGCTTGGTCATGCCCATTTTTGCGAGAACCTGATATGGTTCGGAATGGGCGAGCATGTCAGCTGCCGCAAAGCCTGCGGTGCGCTGGTTGATATCGCCATAATTGGTTGTGCCAGTGGTCATCTATTTTACCCCAAATTTATGCTTTGGGCTTGGCACTTCAAAAGCTGATCAGTCCAGATTGTGTTTCTTAGCGCGCCTTGTGAACGCTGCATCGAAATCATTTGGTGTTCCAGAGGACGCCGGTTGGTTACTCTGCGAGACTGACTTTGCTCCTTCCAATTGCCGAGCCCTTTTAGCATCGGTTTCATTTTTCTTCGCTTCGTCGGCTGGATTAAGCCGAGCCATTTCAGCGTCCCGCTCCGCTTTGAAAGCACTCAATGTCAAACTGACTTCTTTTACATCATAGCTGTTCGCCAATTTCTGAACACCTTCGGGCTGGTCGCCTATCCAGTTCAAATATGACTCATCAACCGCCAGTTCCCGATAATCAGGGTGTGCTGCTTCAAGGTCGATGTATGCCTGGGTCATCGTCGCTTCGTCTTTGGCGTCAGCTATAGGGGAAACCTGGTTGCCCAATTTCTCCATGTCGGCGCGAAGGCTTTTCATTGCCTCGGCAAATGGACCGGCAACATCAGGATAATCCTCGATTGCTTGATCCATACGCTTCTGAAGTTCGTCGGCGGCGGGTGCGGCCTGATCATCGTCTGCGTTACCGTCTTGATCCTGCGATTGCGCCGGCGCCGGTGAAGGCTTGGGGGCTGCTGCAGTTTCGTTCAGCTTTTTAGTCAAAGAGGAAATTCGTCCCCGTTGTGATGCGTCAGCGTGCCGAAGTTTGGTGATTTCTGCTTTCAACTCTTCGGGCGTTTTGCCATCCCAAGGGTCTGCGGCTGCAGTGCCTTGCTTTTTGGCGGCTTCAGCTTGCGCGTCTGCGGCCTGTTGTGAGGCGGGCGGTTGACCGGCCTCGTTGTCGTCATCGTCGTCGGATGATTTGGCGGCTGAATCAGCGGCTTCATCTTCCTCGGACCGGCCCCCTGAACTGCGTTCTGCGAAGGCTTCGTCAAATCCTGTATCAGCTTCCTTATTTTCCTGATCTGCATCGCGGCCTTCGGCGGCGGGCTGGTCATTCTCGTTGGTAGCTGCTTGTTCTGTGGGGTCTGCCATTAAAATTGTCCTTCTTCAAGTTTTTTTATTCGCCAGGATTGTAAACGTCATTCGATAGTTCTGGGTCGCCGAGTTCCGGATGAATTTCCTTTTCCAGATTTCGCAGCGCTTTTATAGCGCCTCGTATGCCAGCCGCAACAAGTGGATCGTCTTGGGTTTCCAGTTCATCACGGTGTTTTTTGATCAAATCCGAGACTGTTTTGTCACGGACTTCGCTCCACGGTGGATCGTATCTCGGGTCAATATTCATGCTGAACTCACACTTACCTCGCCGTCGCCGCCACCGGCAGAGACAAATCCTCCTGATCCGCCTGGACTTTCACCGCGCGCCCGCGCTTCCTCGGCGAAGACCTGCTCGGCCCCGATCTCGGTTGCCATCTTGCGCTCGGCGCTTTCGATCTTGAGGCTTTCGATGGAAAGCTTGGCCTTGATATCCTCGATACCAAGGTTTTCGCGCAGCCCGAGTTCGACCAATGCCGTCTGCTGCCGCGTCTGCTCGATCATCAAACTGACTTCGCCGTCCAATTCGCGGCTCTTGGCCTGAATGTTGGCCGCTTCGACGCGCGCCTGCGCATTGATCACTGCTGGATTTTGTTCCGGCTGCTCCATTTCGGCGCGCTTCTTCATTTCCTTTTTATATTCGTCATTGCTGTGCATCACTTCGTCAGGCGGAATCATCATTGACTGGAACAATTTGCGCACATTCTCATAAGGCTTGAGCATCGGCTCGATCTGTGGGTGAGAAAGCAGGTTCGATACAACGAAGATCAGGTTTTGTGCCTGAATTTCCTTCACCAGCAGAACAGAAGTCCCGCGAGCGTCGACGGACATATCGCCCTTGATCTCATCGCGCGGATTGTGTTGCATATTCCAATCATACAGCCGGCGCATTGTCGGCGTAATGATCCCGTCATCGAAATTCTTGACGAACCTGCGGAAAATAACGGTCGACGCCTGCTGCAATATTGCCATGCCGCCGAAGGTCTGCGTGGTATGCGCGCCCTGCTCGCCTTGCTGCGGCATTGGCAGACCGGTTTCCATGTCGATGAAATCCAGTGCCAGCTGAACCAGCAGAGCGATTTCCTGCATGTTGTTTGGCACATTGAAGAACTCGATCGGCCTATCGCCCTTGATCCCCGCCTTGACCCGCAACCAGACTTTGTTGGCCGTCATGCGCCAGTCGCCGTCCTGGGGGGTAATCTGCTCCTTATCGATCATCGATTGCGGGCCGATCGACAGGGCGCCATTGTCGAGCCCCATACGCCATGAACTATTCAGCGCGTTCTGACTGTCTCCCATGATCTCGGGGATGCCATAGCCGAACATCGAGCCTTCCGATTCCTCGAGATTGAATATCGAGTAGAGCGTTTCGTTCGAATCCAGCGGATATTCAGGCGCGATCTTGAGCAACTCGCCATCGCAGAAATAGCAAATGACGTTGAACTCTTTTAAAGGATCGTCGTCTTTTTCATATTCGTTGGCGATTTCTTCTTCGCCGGTCGCGCGCAGCAGCGCTACAACCTCTTCGCACTCGAGCGGGCCGTGATATTCCCATCCGACATAGCGGCCCTTGATCGTTTCGTTGCCACTGTCATTGGAAATGTCGCGCAAACGAGTGAGGTTTGTCAGCCCGCTTGTTGAGTTTGTGGCCTTTTGCCGGTCCTCCTGCAGCAGAGCGCGCACCGCTGTCTTGTTGAATTTGTGCGTGACGACCATTTTGCGGAGATTTTTCTTCGTCCACAGATAGCGCTCGAATGTAAACTCGGCCTCTTCGATCGTCGCCGCCGACATATCGGGGAAGAATGACCAAGGATCGACGCGCTTGATCAGCGGGCGCGGGTCTTCGTTCTGCTGCAGTTCAAACGATCCGGTGTATTCGCCCTTGTCGTCCTTTGCCCGCATCCATGCGCCGCGCGTGGATTCGTGAACCATTGGACCCTTGAGGATTCCTGTCCCGATCTTGCAGCCATCGCGTATCATTTTGCGCGCGTGTTGAGGATATCTGGACTCAACCAGCTGATCCTCCATTTCATCCTGCATCATGTCGGATGACTTGAGCGCCGCCGCTATCTCTGATGCTGCAGCAAGGGCGCGACTAGCCTCATCATTGCCTTCTTCGACAATCTGCGCAGCCTGGTCGGGCTTTCCGGATTGTTCGGCAAGGTTGGCTTGTTCAGCTGCGCTTTCGGCGCGCTTGGTGGCCTCGATCCCTTCCTTCGACAGTTTCGGGACCGGAGTTGGCTTGATGCCCCAATTCCTGTCATCCGTTGGAAAGAGAAGGTCGAACAGTTTCGCCTCGAGAGAGATTGTCTTGGCGCGCGTGGCCTTCACGAAGGCTCTTGATTTCTTGCTGTCCTTCAGTCGTTTCTCGGTGTCTGGATCATAAACGCCGTGAAAAGCGCGAAGATTGCGCAGCCACCGCTGTTCAATCTCGTCTTTGGCTGTAACCTGCTCGGTTGCCAGCTGCTCGAGCCGCGAAACAATCCCCTTGACCTGCTCGTTATTGTCGAGGCGTTCTTCGCCCTCATCGCGCTCGATCGGGTTAGGAGCGCCCGCCATATTGGGAACCTTGATTGTAGCTTCGTCCCGAACCATTGTTGCAACCGCCATAATTCCCCCTAATACATTCCGCTATTGTCAACGCCATAGGTCGGTATATGCCCCATGTCAGCAGTTAATTCGACCGGCTTCACGCGCGCGACGCTCCGGCCAGACATACGCAAATAGCGCATGGTGTCCATAAGGTGATCATTCTTTTTTACGATATTGCCCTTTTCATCACGGCGATAGAGGCGGTATTCTTTGAAAAAGCCCTGAAGCGTAGAGAAAACTTTGATGCGCCCGACAGAAAGATCGAGCCAGCAATTATGCAATCCTGCGTGAAGTGAATTGTCGGCATTGGTGAGCGTGAGGCCGGAAGCCTCGTAGTTGGCCTTCAGCTGCTCGCCGTCTTTCTGGGTGCGGCCATTGGCGGCTGGATCGACAACGCCGTGAATCCACTTGCCTCTGCCCTTGATTGCCTCGGCGTGGACCTGCGGCAGCTGCTCGCCCGCCTTATATTCGGCGAAAATGTAGAGGATCAGATTGTCCAAATCCCAAGCGCCCCACAAAACCGCCGTCCAGTTCCAACCAACGTCGAGCGCGTAAGCCTTCGGCCAGTGATCCGGAATAACGAATGGGTCGCATTTGATCGTGGATTCTTGAATGGGGTAGATTGCGCCGGCGCCGAGAGAGGGAGTCCCCTTCGATCGTGCGTCGCGCAGCCAAGGTGCGGTCTCCGCCAGCAGTTCGCTCTTGGTCTGCGAGTCCAGGTGCGGAACGTCATCCCAACCAGCCGTGATTAACGCACGGCTGGCTGCTTTGTTGATATGGGAGCCGGTATCGCTCACCTATTTGTTTTCAATCGTCGGGTCATCGATCATCGGCGGCGGAATCATGCTGTTCATAACAGTGGGAACGCCGGTCAAAACCTGCAGGAGACTATCGATCGTCTGCTCCAACTGCCCGCCGCGGATAGTTTGCTCGCGCATTTCGGTGCAGCGCTCGACGATCTGGGCGATGGGTTTGGCTGTCATCATGTCGCGCAGCTTTGTCGCAATCTTGATCTCTTCCTCGTGCATTTCCTGCATCAATTCGTCCATCATTGAACGCAATGTTTTGTCTTCCGGCATTTCAGTTTCCTTGTTTGATAGGGTTGGGTGCGCGAACATATTGCACTTTGGGCGCGATTTTGCTATACCGAAAAGAAAACAGGAGAGTGAAATGAAAAAAACAACCACATTGATAGCCGCATCCATATTGGCGATGCTCAATATTTCAACCGCCGCTCAAGCCAAGTCAGACCCATTGGTTGCAGTGCAGCGCACCGTCAATCTTAGCGTCGAACTGGTTGAAGAACGTGGCGGGAAAGACGTTTGGAAGGTCGCGCGCATCGGCGGCGATGGTGATTGTGAAGACTTCGCCCTTCTGAAACGCAAATTGCTGATCGAACAATACGGCTTCTCCCCCGATGATCTGGACATATTGCTTCTGGTGAACCCAAAAACCCGCACCGGTCACGCTGTTCTGGCTGTGCGCAGTCAGCTTATGGTTCTGGATATCCCGACAAAGGGGAACAAGCGGGCCAATCTGAAGCCAGTTCCTTATGCGGAATATTTGAAGAAGACCGGCTACGTTCGCTTCTGCACAGCTGGCAACATATCCACCGATCAGCAGTTTGAGAGCGCTTCCGACCGCTGCGTCAAACCGTAGTATATCCGGTAACGTCGATCACCAATATCCCGCCCGCATATATCGGGGAGCCTATCGGACCGCCGGCGCTTGGAGAGGGCTCTGCTGCCGTAACCTCTATATTCAAGGTTGTGCCAACCAGCTTTATGGCCGGATGCTTGTAATAATGGAATGTCAGCGTCCCAAGTTCGGGGTCTGGCTCTGTGTAAACTTCAGTGTCGATCACCGCTCCATAATATCCGAACGCGAACGTCTTCCCGCCCGCCATAGCGCTAGTGAATGGCGTATTGTTTGGGATTGGTATCGCGGAAACACTGCGCATCAATTGCGGCTTCTTTGTTGAAAAGGCCAGCGTCCCGTCAGCGTTGTAGATTTCCATCCCGAAGCCCGATGTGGCGGGCGTCAGAGCCTTGTATGAGCGGAAGCACCAATAATTGACGCTCAATGTCACGCCGATATGCGATTTTGCGACGACCCAGGTTGAGGTCGCGGCCACAGCTTTGAATGTTGGAGCGCTGACAAACCCATTCGAGCAGCTGACAACCATGATATCATGCGCAACGCCGGCGTTCACAGTCTTGAAATCCTCGCCGGAGGTCATTGTGAACGTGCCTTTGGCGACCAGATACAGATTATTGGAGCCGATCCCTATTTGCAGCTTCCCCGAACTGTTATAAAATTCAGCGCCATAGGTCATTATCTATAATCCACGACCCGAACGCCAACATTAAAGCCAGAGCCGCTAATCGTGAGGGTTGATCCGGAGATAGTGGCGCTCGGGATAGGTGAGTTCGGCCCGTTATTGCTGACGACCGACACCACGCTATCAGCAGACGCGCCAGGAATGGGTATGCTCGCATTGGCCGTAATGCTCGCATTGGCATACAGTTCCCGATCCTTCACCGTGAATGTCGAAGTATCGAGGACCAAGCTTCCCGCTTCGTTGAATATTTGCAAACCATAAGCCATTATGCCGACAAATCCCCAATTTTCACACGCAGAACTGACGTATCGAAAATCCGGATGAGGTTTTGCGTGATATTCACTCTCGATCCAGAAGATGCGCCGACATTCAACTCGCCAGTGAACAGCGCGTTACCGCCAGACAGTGACAGCGCAACCTTGTCCTTGTCGCCCAGGGCGATCTGATCAGCGATAAGCGCGGCAGACGATCCATAATTGTCAGCTGCGAGGGAGAAGATCGACCGGTTAGTCCCTGCCTCGACTATATGGTTGAGATATGCGTTCATGCGACCGGCCACATCGACCAGAACGCCTGCGCTTGTGCGAACAGCAGCATCGGCGCCACTGGCAGGAGAGATAGAACACTCGTGCCATGTAAGTTCATTAGCGGCAGCGATGGAGCCTGTCGAAGTCCAGTGACTCATGCCGTAGAGATTGAAATTACCTACATTCGGGTCGGTAGCTTTAACCAATGTCTCAAAGCGATATGTGCGTCCAACGACTCCGTTACCGTGGATTATGCCGTTGACGTCAGGCATTGTAGAAAAACTCATGATGGCATTTGTCGTGGCCACCGATGCGCTGGTATCTATGTGAGTCAAAATAGCATAGCCGCCCGCGCCCACCAGCGTTCCCGCCGTGAGCGTGAACTCATATACGACGCGATACCATTCGTTGGGGCGAATCATCCCTCTGTATGGGCTGGTATGTGTTCCAGCGAAACGAATCCCCGCATTGGCTCCTGCGAGTCCAGGCAATCTAACGGAATAAGGTGACGAACCCTTTCCTGCTTCCCTATATGCCGTTCCAGCGAACATAATCCAACTATCCGGCGGTCCAGGAGTCGTGGTGTAAGCGGCAAATCGCGAGTTGGCGTTCAGTGAGGCTACTCCAAGACTCGCAGCGAGCGTAGCTGAACTGGATGCAGCGGCTTGCGCGGCGGTAGCAATAACGGCTTGAGCGGTTGATATGACTGCTTGGGCTTCGGACGCAACAACTGTCGTCACATCTGCTATCGAAATCTTGGACAACATCGTGACGGCAGTCCCGACTGGAACTCGAACCATTGGACGCAGTTTGGTTGCTCCGGTGGCCAGTAGCGCCGTGCCATCCAGTCGCAGCTTGTAAGTAGTAAACGACCCGCCCTGCCCCGCAGGAGTCGAACTTGAGTTACTGATATACGAGCCGGTGTTACTCAACAAAAGCCCATACAAGGTGATTCCTGTCCCATTGGTGGAACTCTCGACCGATATCTCGTAGGTCTTGCCTGCCTCTATGGTGATCCAGCCTTGCGCGGCCACATCAACGAAGGTCCCAACAATATTCTGGAGCCGAAGAGCCCTGCGATTCGAAGTGGTGATATAGGACAAGATGCCTGTGAGCGGGGGACTTGGAGTCACAAAGGTGTATGGGGGCGAGGACCACAGACTAGTGCCAACCGTCCAAAACTCTCCGTTAGCATTAAAATCACTGGGAAGAATCGGCCCCGTCACGCGAATTACCTTGGCGTCATCGCGGTAGTCAGCCGTCAACGACTCGCTAACACTAGCAGCTGCCGCATCGACAGAAGCCTCGGTTGCTTTGGTGGTGGCAATGTCGGCTTGTGCTTGGGCTGTGGCCGACTCGGTTACGTCCTCTAGATACAGATAATCAAGACCAGATTCCCCTGCCCCGCCCGACACATGAATGATCAGATATCCCGCGATCTCTAGAGTCCCCGCTGGAACTAGCGCATGGTCAAGAATTACCTCTCCTTCATACCAAGTATCGACTCCAGGATTGATTGAGGCATATTGCACGTTTGCGCGGGATGCCCATCCAGTTGCTTGATAAGAGATAAATGACTGCCGTATCGTTGCGGCTACTTCCTGCCTGACTCTATACCGCAGCGCATAAGTTCGCGTGGGGTCGTAGGCGATACGCTTAGTTGCGACTGTGGGCTGGTATGTGTCGGAAACCAGAACATTTGCCGCCCCGTTCCAGTCAGCCTCAACGCTTAACGCAGGCAGTGAGTCCACGGGGCCACCAATGGAGAAGTTGAATGTTTCGTGTCCTGTATCAAAGTGACTATTGGGGGTGATTCCAGAAGTTATTGCAAATGCCGAACTTAAAGACTCACTAATAGCCGCACTGGCCGCACTGTTGTTGGCCTCCACAGCCTTGCTTGTAGCAATCCCTGCTTGGGCGGTCGCGGAAACATTGGCGGCGGCGGCGGCGATCCGGCTGACTTCGGATGCAGCAGCGCTAACGCCCGAAGCATTTGCACTGGTCGACGCTGAACTTGCACTGTTCGCGGCGGCGGTCGCGGAATTGCCGGCTGCGTCCTGGCTGCTCGCAGCATTGTTTGAATATGTGAGCGCGCTGGCCGCTGATCCTGCTGCATTTGTTTCTGAAGTCGAGGCTTGCCCCGCGCTGGTCGATGCAGCAGACGACGATCCAGCAGCGTTTATAGCATCACCAGCTGCATTGAAGGCGCTGGTTGCGGCGTTTGTCTCGCTCACGCTGGCCGCTGTGGCAAAGTTCCCCGCATCGGTCGCCGAAGTCTCGGAACTTTCTGCGCTGGTCGCCGCTGCTGTGGCTTGTGTCGCATCTTCCAGCTTCACCCAGGCGACTTGGCTTGTGGAAGTCTTTCCACCGGTGCGCTCGATATATCCGCGGAGATAAACGCCGCTCGGATATGTGGCAAACACCGTGGCGGTTGAGACCTTGACCTGTCCGGTCTTCCATCCGTCAGCGAGACCCCAAGTGTCATCAATGACTGTTGTAGCTATCTTGCCAAGATACTTTCCGGCCTGGGTATAGACGTAAAACCCCTGTTCCCATGTCGGCCACTCGCCCGAAACATCAACTCCTGGCTCGTTCAGTGATATGCGAGCGCGGAATTGCACATCATAGGTTCTGTTCGGCCCCATGCGCAGCCAGGTGACGGTCCCAAGCTGGAAATCCTCATTGTGATACCAGAACTCGCCCTCGATCGGGTCTTGGCCGTAGCGACCGATGCCCAAAAGGTCGACGGATTCGGGAAGGAGATTGACGTTCTGCAGATTAACGCGCTCGGACAGCAGTTTTTCCAGCTTGCCAGTGTCGAGCAGGGCCTGTCCCTCGAGCAGCTGGCGCAGTTCTTCCAGTTTCTTGACGCGCTCGGCTTCACTTTCGCCCGCTTGGAATTGCCCGCTCGGCTGGTTCTGGCATGTCATCCAATTACATCCTCATCGTCTGGCAGGAATTGCTGCACAACGTCCGACATACCTTGAAGCGGTGTGAAAGTAATCATAATGATTCCCTTCGTGGTTGCCGTCCGGATAACCTGCTCGCCATATATCTCCATTGGTGGCTCTTCGTCATCCCAGACTACATGCTGCGCCGTTCCCTCGAATGATCCGCGGCCCTGCTGATATGATTTGAACCCCAATTTCGACCAACCGCCCGACACATGCTTGATTTTGATCGTGTCGATGAGATCGGCAACGCCCTGTTTCCATGTCAATTGCCCTTGGTCAACGCCAATCTTGCTGCGCGGGATGACGCCTGATCCGTCAACGCCCTTTCTGGCGCCATTGTATTTGATATCTCCGAGCAGTGTAGTCTGGACGATATCTCGCGTTGTTTCGTTGGATTTGCCGCACGCCCATGCTCTGATAGGATGCTTGAAGCGCCGGCCTTCCCACCATTTCGGATAGAGGCCGGTCAAGTGGCAGGTCATTTCATAGCCGCCAGCGCTGAAGGTTTTCCCGACACGGTTCGCGGCCATGAAGCAGCGCGACCGGATATCCTTCCCGAGCCTGAAAAATTCCATGTGCTTTGCGTAAAGATGGCGAGCCCAGAAGCTGAACTCGCCGATATGCTGTGTTTCGTCAGGGAAAAGGTGCTTGAACTTGTCGAATTGCTCAATCTCGCGCTCGACGGCCTGCAGTTCCAACAGGGTGTCTATGGCGTCATCGTCCAGTTGGGAATGAAGTTGCTCGAGGGATATCCCCTCTTGTGCTGCAATGTTGGCAATCTCTAAAATGCGCTCGAGTAACATATTCGCCCCATGTAAAGACGGCGCAGGATAGGCTTATTCCGAACCTTCCCGCGCCGCCTATGCCGTATTGAATGAAGCGAAAAGCTTCCGGCAATTCTTATATTCCAAGTCCGTCCTTCAGTTCCGCTATCGAAACCTTACCGACCAGTTCGACGGTATTCAAGCGCCGAGACACATGATCATCGATCTGGCTCTTGGTCATTGTGCGCCAAATGGCCTTGCCGCTGCGCTTGTCCGTCACCTTGACGGTGATCCCCATCGCGACCGGCTTTGCTTCCAGCTGATAGCCGTCCAGCTTATCACCAAGCGCTTCGATGGCCTTGGCCGTCCACGGTCCGGTCTCTTCCGTGGTGAACATCGTCCCCCTCATTCGACCTGATCCGCTGGCACGAAGCCTTCGCCGATGACGAAAACCTTGTCGCCTGGTGCGGTCTGGGCCTTCAGCGCTTCGATATCGCCGTGTTCCATATTGGCGTTCATCCAATTGTCGAGCGCGGATTCCATCATCAAGGCGATTGTCTGAAGGTGGCGACCGTCTTTCTCGGTGAGATCATCGGCAACCAGTGCACGATTGCCCAAGTCCTCAAACTCTTGCTTCGCGACCATAATTGCCCCGAGAATGGCCGTCAGTTCGTCGGGAACAGGCAGGAACGGGATTTTCTCGCGCTCGTCAGCCATCGCCTCATAGTCGACAGGATCGGATTTGATTGTCTCCGACTTAGTTAGTGAGGCGTGATAATCATTGGCTGGCGAATAGGTCGCCTCGAAGATATCGGGCTTGCAGGGATAAATTTCGCCTTTGACGCCGCGAATGATCCAGTCACCGGTCGAAACATGGTGATGACCTTCAAGCGTGCCGATCATGAAGCCGACTGCCGGCGCTTCGTGTTCAACCCATGCAGAGCCGACCGCACCAGGCGCGCAGGCCATCGCCTCGCCGATCCAGCCAGGAATGAGTGTGCCTTCAAAGGTGGCGTCACCGTCTGCGTTGATGCCGGTGAACCGGACTGCTTCGATCGTGATGGGCTTTTTCGTGAACTTCATGGGTCTTCTCCTGAAAATTATGTGGAGCCGGATGCCGGAATCGAACCGACGACACCTGAACTACAAAAACAGTGTTCTTCCACTGAACTAATCCGGCACAATACAGGGGAACGGTGAACGATGCTCAACTCTGCTACCGTTCCCCCAATCCGAACGCACACGCACTAGGAAACATCTGCGCTTTGGATATCTTGACGCATCCGTCACAGGGCTATGCGTGGATAAATGGTCCGTGACGTAATAGACCAACGACCGTCAAATCTCCCACACACACCCTTATGACGGATGCGGTATGATCGGGCGATAGCAGGTAAGAACCGAAAACCACAAATGATTTAGGACTGCTACCGCCCAAACTCGTTATTCTTCTCCGACAATACGCCAGTCTTCGGCCAGCGCATCGCCGTTTGATGGCGACCAGGTTGCGACATTCCCGTCATCCAGGCTGATATCGATGTGAGGCCGGTAGTTGATCATTGCGCCTTCGTTATAGATGCCGAGCAATGGCGGGCGATTGACGGCGAATGTCGAGCCCTGCACCAAGAACAGAAATTGTCCTGGACCGTTCCAACCGGCGCGTGAAACCTTGTGACCGGCCTTCAGTGCCTCGAGCGCGTGGCCGAACGTCATCTGGCCAGACTGCCGATAAGCGGCTTCGAACGCTTCCTTCGGCGACCAGCTGGTGTAGCCGTCAGCATAGCGCACCTGATAGCCGTCGACACCATTCTCGTTGTATGGCTTGGCCTCGATCCGCTTTGTTCCGTAATATGGGGTCATGATATTCTCCTGTTCGTGCGGTGGTTAGATTTCATAGAGCCGGTGCGCATAGCGCTTGATATCGGCGGCGAGCCTTTCGAGATTGGCTATCCGCTCATAGATCAAGCCCATATCGCCCGATCCATTTTGCATTGCGCCGTGCTTACTGTCTTGTTCAGGCGGTTCGCCCAAGATGCGGCTTGTCTGGTCGGCCAACGTCGAGAAGCTTCCTTCAAGCGACATGGTGAGTTCGTGCAGAATGATCTCGATCCGAGAAAGGTGATTGCTTGGCTGTTCGCCAAGGTGCGAGATATCAGGGCCATTCTTCCGGATATGATCATATTGCGCGTGCCTTGCCGCAAGTTCTGTAGCTTCAAGCGTGCTGGTGTGCCGTGGTGCGCTGGTGGAAGCCTTCATCATCGATGACTCGTGATCATTGCGACCAGGACCTTCGTAACGGATATTGGACGCATGATCGAAATCATCGCGGTCCATTGCAGCGCGGACGCTGGCGGGGATTGATTTGTCTTCACTCATGATATTTGCCTTCGTTGTTGAGGGGTGATCCGCTTTAACCGATCCGGTCCTTATCGACAAGAGCAGCGGTTATGGCTTGGAATTGAAATGCCGGTCGGTCTCGTCACGGTCGCGCATACGCTCTGCCACCGATCTCATGACTTTCTGCGACCGACGCGCTTCCGATCTGGCGTTGAAGGCGTCCTCAAAGTCCACGGACGGCTTGCGCAATTCCGGACCATTGAAGAACCAGAACAGCACGGCTTTGTTGTAGCCTGGGTCTTTTTCCATCGGTTCATAGGGGATTGTGGCCGATCTGCTGCGTTTCTTGGCTGCGAACGTCCATTCTCGCGCCCCATGTCCAACGAAATAGGCCACTGCCCCGATGATGAGCCCGAGAATGAATGTCAGGACGCACAAAGCCAGCACTCGCTCGTCTTGGCGTGATCCTTCGTCGGCGATCAACCTGATGACGGCATAGAAACCGAACAGGCAATAGGAAGCGATGCCGGAAACAATGAGTGTTAAAGCAGTCATGGTAAGTATCTTATGAACAGTCTTTAACCGGCGCGCTGTCCGGTGCATTTGATCAGGGGTCATCACTCTCTCCAATTCATCTTGTTCGGGTTACGGCTTGGCCGGTAGCATGGGGATTGCGTGCAAGGGCGCGTGTCACCCAGACCAATATCGGCGAAGGTCATCCCGCCGACAAACTGACTGTGGCCGCAACCGGCCAGCGTGACAGTCATCCCGCCGCGCCGGCGCTCCAACCTTTTGACGGTGCGATCGATGCAATCAGGCATAATGTGAACCGATCGTGATAACGGCGATCAGCAGCAGCAGGCCGAGCAATCCAGCTGAAATCTCTCTTGGTCCTATCATGGGGTCTCTTCCTTCTCTGTCTGGTCGATGATGACCGGTCTTTTGTTTCCGATGGCCGATACAACCATTTCGGTGAACATATCGCGGCGCTCTTCTGCCGTCAGGTCTTTATATCCGCGGTCGCGCTGGTCATCGACCTTCAGGTTGCGTTCGTTCGTCAGGACTCCGCCGACTTCCTTCGCGGCCTGCTCGAGCAAATTCGCGGCCAGGACAAAGTTCTTGCTGGCCAGTGAAGCGTCGAGCCCCTTCTGCAATACCTGCAGGCGATATCCCTGGTTGGCGATCGGCACGGCTGAAACCTGCTCGAGATAGCCTTTGCGCATTTCCTCAAACAGCGTGCGATACTTGGCTGCGCCTTCAAACGCGGCCTTCGTCGGGTCATATTTGACAACCTGCTGCACCGGAACATCGAGCCCATATTGCTCCTTCATTGCCTTCGATACTTCGGTCGGTGTTGTGAAACACGCCAAAGCCCGCACAATCTCTAGCCTTTGATCTGAAGTGAGTTCTGCCATCGGGGTCCAAATTCTAACGGTTAATTAACGGAAAGCAGGGTCATCCTACCTCTTTTTTTTTCTTTCGCCAATAGCGCGGGTTTCTATCCGTGATACCTGCCCATTTTGAATTGAGCGTGAGGCTTAGTGAGCCTGTCTTCGTATATGTCTGTGTCTCTTATGCTCATGACATAATTAGCTGGTTTTTTGTGCCGGTAATCGATGGTTACTATGCTGCTTTGGCAATGATCGTAGCTGTAGCGCAGAAAGTCAGCGACCGGTGGCGTCACCTTGATCTCTGTGATCATTGGACCTGAACCCATCTTTGGGCTTTGCGAGAGTATCGCGCGCTCCAACCTGATCAGTGCTTCGATGATTTCATCCATTCCTCTATTCCCTTCTCTCGGGCGCGATGAACTCTCTCACGTTGGAGATTTCACCAGTGCGCGTGTTGTAATCGTATTCCACCGTCGATGATCCGTGCTTCGCAATGTCGATCCCCATATAGACCGGACCGTCAACCATGTGCTTCTTCCAAAGCTTCTCGAATGGGCTCTTGCTCAATGGATCACCCATTCACCGATAATGAATATCATGGCAGCGACGAAAGCGCCGGCAGAGAAGCCGAGCAACAGGTCTGCTTTCCGGTTGAGCGCTCGTTCCTGGTCGAATGGAGCCATCCTCTCGGCGAGATCGTCATAATGTTTGTCGATCAAAGCTTTTACCGCTTCGAGTGAGCATCCCTCCGCGATAATGTGGTGGACACCTCCAATCGTATGACCTGCAATGTAATACTCGAGATCGTTAGTGATATCGATCCCGCGATATTTTATCGTGGTCCGGTCCTTCATAAGTCACCCCTTCTCTTAAAACTAACCATGCGCGCACCGGCAGCTTCCAATATATCATAATGGATGGCTGCTAATTCTCCATCCGGCCAACCTCTCTCTTTCGCATAGGTCACGGCATAGGGACCAGCGAACGCTATCACGCTATTTTTAAGATCGGAGTTTTCGCGCTCGGCCTGCCTGCGGCGCTCCAGGTTGTCATTGTTCGCGCGCAGCAATTCATCGACGCGGGCGTAGTGGCGCTCGGGCGTGATCATTTCATAGATGCGTTCAGCTACGAGGCGACAGTTCAGTGCGTTATAGACGTTTGCCCAATAGGCGCGGTCCTCTCCGCCTGTGGATCGTGTCTCGAAATATTTCGCGGCCTCTTCCAGAAAACCTATGTGGTCATGTTCTCTATCGGTCATCTATCTGGTGTCCTCTCATACGGGATTGGATTGATCGGCTGCAGCAGGTCGCTTTCATTCCACCATGACCGGACGAACGGGCCTTGAAAATATGCAGCCGGTCCACCGCCCATGTCGACAACCATATCCGGCTTGCTAATGATCTGGCCGTTCGTGTGTTCATAGAAATATGCCATCAAACGGACCATCTTTTCGCGCGCATTTTATAGCAGTGGATGCACTGCTGAATGTGGCGCGGATAACCTTTGTTGTCGATCGTGTTTGTTACATGCTCCCATTCATGAGCGCATAAAAGGCCGAAAAACCGCCGTGGTTTCTTATTTTTCATGATCTATCACCCTCTCTCGCGTCCTTCGCGTCAAGCAATGCTGCCATCCCTGCACGCCAAGCCTTATTTTCGATCCACCGGCGCGCTTGCTCCTTATTTTCAAACCTTTCGCGCTCAACCTTGATAATACAGGGTTCGTTGCCAGACTTATATTCTAATTCGTTTTTGTTCCGAAGCATGTCATGAACTAAGACCGGCGCGTGCGCGATATGGGCGAGTATCGTCCAGCAGAGCATTTCTTTCTCGCTGGCGTCCTGGGCGATCCCGACCATGCGGTCGATTTGTTTCTCTCTATCCATCATCTATTCCCTTCAACCAGGCGCGGCCCGCCCATGCGAGTTTCAGCGATCTTCAATTCCCGCCGATATGGAGCATAAGCCCCTGACCTCGCGCCGAGAAAGCTTGCCGCCCGTGGCCGGTAGCGTTCCAGTAGCGCCATGTATTCAGGGTCATCGTCGAATTTGCCATCATAGCTGTCGTCAACGTCCTGATCGGTCGGGTTTTCGTCACGCCATGTGCTGACGGCCCAACGGCGGGCTTGCCTTTCATGCGGCTGCATTGTCATCCCCTATTGCTGCGAGTGCGTCGGCGGCGACACATAATGCTGCATCGACGTAGGTATGGCCTGACGCTATAGCGTCATGCAGCAAGGCTCTATCAGCCTTCACCAGATACTTGTGCGTATTCCGCAAAGCCTCTACCGCCATATCCAGCTTGGATTGCAGGTCGGCGGTGGATTGGAAGCGAACGTGACGTATTATCCGGTCAATAGTTTCGTCATCGAATGGCTTGCCGTCGCGAATAGCTATGAATATTTCGTTTCCGGTTTCCTGATCTTCCAGCGCAGACCGCAAGGCAGCCCCCATGCTGGTAGGGAGGCGGGGGAGGTCGGGGCGGGTGTTCCATGCGTCCACGGACTCAAACCCGACTTGAAATAGGATGCAGGGCGCAGACTTTTTACCGGCTAGCTTGTGCTGGACGCCTGCCCTTGGTGTTTTTTTCATCGGGTCGCCGCAAAACGGACACGGCTTCAACTCATCCATTGTCATTCTCCTGCGCAGTTTGGGCAAATAGAGCCGTGGCGGCGCGACTTATGCCAAGGCCCAGACTTACAGTGGCTACAATGAAAATAGTCTTGCGGGCGCAACCATATCTTCACTTTGTAAAACCACTCTCCGGCGATCTTCTCTGCGGTCATGATTGTCCTTTCAGGGCTGCTGCGTTCTTGCGTAAATTATCGCCACAAAGATCGTGGATATGCTCGGACGTTGATTGCTCTCCCCAATCGTCGGAAACAGTCATTGCGCGAATTGCTGCCAGTGTTGCGCTACTGTCCTCTAGCGCGGCGGTGATTGTGGCTATCTCTGCGGAGCGTATTTCAGCTTCTCGCCGTCTGCTTGGGTAAGTCATGATAATCATCCTGCTATTGCGACTGCGATTGCAATCAAGGTGAACGTCCCGACTGCCTTAAGCAGGGCCATAATTATCGCGTTCCAGTTGTGTTCTTGATCTGGGGTCATGATTT